>Ga0208805_1000116_pt1 | contig 28303 bp, 29 predicted proteins | sample Colrivmet1553A02_FD_187659 | JGI IMG/M metagenome (GOLD analysis project Ga0208805, IMG submission 187659) | Estuarine microbial communities from the Columbia River estuary - metaG 1553A-02 (SPAdes) (version 2) | ecosystem: Environmental > Aquatic > Marine > Intertidal zone > Estuary | place... | reverse complement strand
GCCTTCAGCCGGCTTGGAAGCCATGTCCGCACAGCAGGACGACGCTCCTTCGGCGGATTTGTCCGCACAAGCCTCCTTCAGGGCGGGCGTCTTTTCAGCACAGGCTGCCTGCTCGGCTTTCTTCTCGCTGCAGCATGATGTAGGGGCTTCTTGCGCGTAAGCGGACAGGCTTGAAAGGAATACCGCGGCCAAAAGGGCCAATAAAATCTTTTTCATGGAAAATCACATTTGATAGGGTGGATTCAAAGATAGGGGTTTGCCCTACTTTTTGGAATCCGTGCTACCTTCCGGGGATGCGAAGCATTTTGAAAAATCTAGCCGTGTGGGTGGCCGCATTGGGCTACTTTGTAGATATTTACGACCTGCTGTTGTTCAGCATCATCCGGGTTCCCAGCCTCGAGTCACTGGGGGTCGAAAACCTGTTCGAATCCGGTTTGCTGATCATCAACATGCAAATGTTTGGACTTTTACTAGGCGGGATTCTCTGGGGTGTTCTTGGGGACCGGCTGGGCCGAACGCGCGTCCTTTTCCTCTCCATCCTCCTCTACTCCGCCGCGAACATTGCGAATGGCTTTGTAGTCAATGCCGAACAATACACCTGGATACGTTTCGTGGCCGGCATTGGTTTAGCAGGAGAATTAGGTGCCGGGATTACCCTAGTTTCCGAACTTTTGTCCAAAGAGAACCGAGGCCTCGGCACATCCCTGGTGGCGGGCATTGGACTGACCGGGGCGGTGGCCGCTTTTTTCATCGCCCAAACCTTCGACTGGCGCACGTGCTACTTCATAGGAGGTGGCATGGGATTGATGCTGCTTGCCCTCCGACTCGGAGTCTTTGAGTCCAGTCTTTTTGAGAAGACCGTTCGGAACCGCTCAGTACAACGTGGAAATTTCTTTCATCTCTTTGCTACCCGGAGCCGCGCACTTCGCTATCTCCGGTGCATCCTCATTGGCCTTCCCACGTGGTTTGTCATTGGCATTTTGGTGAGTTTTTCCAAAGAATTCGGCGTGTACCTCGGCATAGAAACCCCCATAGATCCGGGTCGTGGCATCCTCTACGCCTACGCGGCCATCGCCATCGGAGATGTACTCATTGGGCTGCTTTCTCAGTACCTGCGCAGCCGTAAAAAGGCGCTCCACGTTTTTTATGGAATCACCATCCTGGGCATGGTGCTCTTCTTTTCCGCTACGAGTGCTTCCATGCTCTATTTCGCGTGTGGTGTTCTCGGTTTTGGTACGGGCTTCTGGGCCATCTTCGTGACCATTGGGGCGGAAAATTTTGGCACCAACCTTCGCGCGACGGCGGCCACCACCATTCCCAACATGGTGCGCGGTTCCTTGAATGGCATTTCAGCCCTCTTTCTCTTTTTAGTGGCCCAAACCGGGTACATCCAGGCAGGCATTTGGACGGCAGTGATTGTGATGGCCATGACGTACTGGGCAATTGGGGGCTTGGAAGAGACCTTTGGGAAGGATTTGGATTATCTAGAGGAATAAGAGTGAAAGGGTGAACGCTTAGTTGTGTTTGCCGTATCTTAAATGGGATTCTAGTTTCAAGTTTTTAGAGCAAATCACAGCCCGATGTATACTTCATTTATCCAAGGCCTGGGACATTTCCTGCCTCCTCGAGAAATTGATAATGCCCACCTGAGTCAATTCATGGATACGAGCGATGCTTGGATTCAAGAAAGAACAGGGATTCAAACGCGTCGATGGGTGGAAAAAGGGGATGGCTGGACCTCGGCCACCATGGGCCATGAAGCGGCCAAGATGGCGATAGAGCATGCAGGCATTTCGGCCAGCGAAATCGATCACATTGTATTTGCCACCATTTCCCCGGACTACTACTTCCCCGGTAATGGCGTCTTGGTCCAAGAAATGCTGGGACTGGATACGGTGGGGGCGACGGATGTTCGGAATGCCTGTTCCGGCTTCGTGTACGCACTGAGTATCGCCAATGCTTTCATCCAAACAGGACAGTACAAAACGGTTTTGGTCATTGGCGCCGAGCTTCAAAGCCCCGTTTTGGACTTAAGTGATGCGGGTCGGCACGTCAGCGTCATTTTCGGTGATGGCGCCGGGGCCGCCGTGCTGGGTCGGGCTCCGGAGGGACATTCGGGCATACAGTCCGTTCACTTGCATGCGCAAGGCAAACACGCTCTGGAGCTATCCATGCAAGGACCCTCAGCCATCCATTGGCTCAACGAAATTGCCGACACACATGGGGACCCAAGCATCTTTGCGCCCCACATGAATGGTAATTTCATCTTCAAAAATGCCGTAGTGCGCTTTATGGAGGTGATACAGGAGGCCCTTGCCGCCACCGGAAAATCACCTTCCGATATCGATTGCCTCGTTCCGCACCAAGCCAATCTGCGGATTGCCCAATATATTCAGGCGAAAATGGGTCTCCGCGACGATCAGGTCTACAACAACATTCAACGCTACGGTAATACCACGGGAGCTTCCATTCCTATTGCCTTCAGTGAGGCGGTACGCGATGGGTCCATCCAACGTGGCGACACCGTGTGTCTAGCCGCTTTTGGAGCAGGCTTTACCTGGGCCTCCGCCCTTTTGACCTATTGACATAAAAAAACCCTGGCCGCTTTCGCAGCGCGGGGTTACCTGGTCGGGATGACTGGACTTGAACCAGCGACCCCTACGTCCCGAACGTAGTGCGCTACCAACTGCGCCACATCCCGAAATGGTCGGCCAAAATTAATTCATATTCCGGCTGAGCGGAGTAGTTTTGGAGAAATGTCATGGGTCCTACAAAGCACTGAACTCGAAATTTCTCTGGAAGGGGGAAAAACATTTGTTTTCCCTCCCTTAGAACTGCTCCCTGGGGAATTGGTGCTCCTCCAAGGAAATTCTGGCAGTGGCAAATCCACCTGGATGCATGCCCTCGCCGGCTTGCTCCCCATGCATTCGGGCCATGTCGAAATCACTGGCCATCCCATATACCATGCATCATCCCCTACTCCACGTGGCTGGCGTCGCCATGCTCTGGGCCTCATGCCTCAACGAGCTTTTTTTTGGAACAGCTTGAGCTTGAATGAGAACCTCGCACTCGCTGCGTGGTCCAAAGGACTTACCGCAGAACCTGCACCCCTTGGTCGCGTGGGCTTGGCGGGGAAAGAGGGGCAATCCGCCCGCACTTTGAGTTTGGGCGAACAGCAAAGGGTGAATGCCTTACGTGCTTTCATGGGAACGGCTCCGGTGATCTTAGCCGATGAGCCCACTGCGAGTTTGGACGACATGCATGCCGAGCAATTGCTCCATCTTTTTCGGGAAATCCTGGGCGATCGTGCCATGCTGGTATCTAGCCATGACGCCCGTCTCGCCCCCTTTGTGGACCGAATCATCACGCTCCCATGAAGGCGCTTCATTTTGCCTTTCGAGCTCTTTGGCACCGTAAAGCGACGAGTTTCTTTGTGGCGGTAATATGGGCCTTGGGCATGATCGGATTGGCGATGACGACCCGCTTGGAGCGTACCGCCGAAGCACAACTTACCCGGACCCTTGAGGGGACCGATCTTTTGCTCGCCGCGAAAGGATCCCCCACCCAAGCCATCTTGGCCCATGTATTTCACCGGGATCAAGCCTCCGGCAACATTTCCATCGCCGAAGCGGAAAAATGGCTGAGTCATCCAGATTTGAGCCATGTACGCCGTTTGGCGTATGGAGACAATTACCAAGGATACCGGATTCTCGGGTCAGATAGTGCCACGTGGAATGGTGTCAGCCGGCAACCCATCCTAGGACGATGGCCCGAGGGAGCCCTCGAGGTAGTCCTACCGCGTTCCATCGCCGAACGCCAGGGGTTGGCCTTGGGTGATCATTTTCATGGCAGTCATGGCGCCGTGGATGACCTAGGTGATCACGACGAGCATCATTACACCGTCGTGGGTATTGTCACACCCGATCAAGCCTTTTGGAATGAGGTGATTTGGACTTCTCTCGAGAGTGTATGGGCCGTCCATGAACACAGCGCACCGGAGTACACGGCCGTCCTCGCCCGGATTGAATCCCCCATGACCCGCCTCATGTTGCCCGGTCAAATCCAGCGGCAAAGTCCTCTCATGGCGGTTTCTCCGGCGATGGAGGCCAACCGCATGGTCGGCTGGATGAACCAAGGGGGCGCCATCCTACGAACCAAGGGGGCGCCATCCTACGGCTTATTTCATGGCTGCTTACGGGCATCGCCTCTTTGTCCATGTTCCTGCTCCTCCAAAGCCACATTCGCGAACGACTGGGGGAGTATGCGCTCGTCCGGGCCATGGGTGGCACCTGGGGCCAAATCGCCGCCCTTGTTCTTGGACAAAACCTTCTACTCGCGCTGCTGGCCTTTGCTTTGACTTACGCGACACTCGCCCTCGCATATGCCACCTCCCAATGGTGGCTTCCGGCCGGGTTTAGCTTGTATGCTGATCTTTGGTGGGACCTTCAACCGGACCAACTTTGGTGGGTTCTCCATCTTTTTTTAGCACTTTTTGCCGGTTTAGGGCCTTGGGTTTGGCTACAAAAAATACCTTTGCACCGTGCGTTGGTCGATTCTTAAGCCGTTGACCCTGATCGGGGTTCTGTTCACGGCCACCGCTTTTTCCCTTTTTAGCCCGACCAAATTAACGTGGAGAGAACTTGCAACAGTTTCATTCACAGAGTTTTACGATACCCAAAAAGGCATTTGGTCCTTAGAGGCGAGCTACCCCGAACAGATCTACGCCCTTCGCGGAAAGGAAATCTTCATCACGGGCTATGTCCTTCCCGTGGACAACAAAGGAGAGATTTACGCCCTCAGCGCCTACCCTTTTAGTTCTTGCTTCTTTTGCGGTGGAGCTGGACCGGAGTCCGTCATGGGCCTGGAATTCGCCACCCCACCTGGGAGGCTCCCGACCGACGCAGTGAAAACCTACGCTGGAAAACTGGTACTTGTGCAGAAACCGGACAACGGTTTCTATTTTACTTTGATTAACGTTCGACCCTACACGCCATGAAGATTCTTCTCCCGCACGTGCTCATCATGGATCCCCGTTCCCCACACCACGGCCAAACGGTGGACCTGCTCCTCGAAGATGGCTCCATTGTGGCCATCGGCGACACCTTGGATGCCCGCGGAGCGACGGTGCTCGAATCTGCCCGGGGCCGATTGGTCAGTCCCGGTTGGGTCGATGGTCGAGCGCGCTCCGGCGAACCCGGTCACGAAGAGCGGGAAACCTACACGAGTTTAGCCCATGCAGCAAGCCATGGCGGTTTTACCCATGTGGCCGTCATGCCTTCCACCACTCCGGCAAGGGACAGCCGTCCCCATGTGGAGGCCCTACACCAAGCTACCGGTTCCCTTCCCGTGGAATTCCTTCCCATCGGGGCGGTTTCTAAGGGGCTCCAGGGTGAGCAAATGGCCGAAATGCTGGATATGCTCGAAGGAGGCGCTGTGGCGTTTAGCGACGATACCCATTCCATTTCCAATCCTCACCTCCTTCAACTGGCCTTGCAGTACTCGGCCGATTTGCCCACACATGTGCAGAGCTTTGCCTACGAACGTCACCTCTGCCCCTCTGGGCAAGCACATGAGGGCGTTGTGGCCCTTTCGCAAGGACTCTCCCCTATCCCCACGTTGGCAGAAAGTCTGCGCATCCAACGGGACGTGATGATTCAAGAGTACGCAGGCGGCCACCTCCACATTGCTGGGGTTAGTTTCTCCCCTATCCCCACGTTGGCAGAAAGTCTGCGCATCCAACGGGACGTGATGATTCAAGAGTACGCAGGCGGCCACCTCCACATTGCTGGGGTTAGTTCGGCGGAAGGGGTCGAAGCGATCCGAGCGGCGAAGGCGCGAGGACAGCAGATTAGCGCAGATGTCGCGATTGCCAACCTCATTGGCACCGAGGAAGACATTCGCGGCTTCGATTCCACCTATAAAGTCCTGCCTCCACTCCGGAGCTCGGAAGACCGCGAAGCACTGTGGGAGGGTTTTATTGACGGGACCTTGGACCTCGTTGTCAGTGACCACCAACCCATGGACACGGAGGCCAAAGACTGTGAATGGGGCCAGGCTTTATTTGGCGCAGCGACCATTGAACACACCTTTGGATGGTACCGACATCTTTATCCGAGCCACGAGGCACTGGAGCGTTGGATCGAGGCCGTCGCCCACCGAGCGCGTGAGCTCTACCACTTGGGAACCTGTGAAATCAAAGTGGGCATGCCCGCCGATTTGACGGTCTTTGCCTTGGATGGCTCCGCAGAAGGTTTGGCCACAAAAGGCGTGAACGTGCCCTCATGGACGCAAAATGGTCGGGCGGTTGGAACCATTCTCGGTTCCCACATCACTGGCTTGGCTTAAGCCTCTAGTTGCAATCCATCGTAGGCCAAATGCATCCCTGCGGGGAGCTCACGATCTGTTTCCGCGTGGTCTCCCATTTGGTGGCTGATATGGGTGAAGTAGGTATTGGGGACCCCTGTTGACGCCGCAAAGGCTTGGGCCTCAGACAAAGAAAAGTGGCTCACATGCGATTCTCGTCGCAATGCGTTGACGACCAAAATCTTGGCTCCACGAATTTTGGCCACCTCCTCTTCCGCCATCCCCGAAACATCCGTGAGGTACACCACATCGCCAATCCGAAATCCGAGCACGGGCCACGTACCGTGTTGTCCCAAAATCGGTATCCACGGCTGCCCTCCCACGGAGAACGGTTGATCCGGGTGAATCGTTTCAAGGTTTAGCCCCGGGGCACCGGGGTACTTGTCCTCCGCAAAGGCGTAGGCAAACTGCTGCTTAAGCCGGCTGGCTACGCGCTCGGTGCAATAGATGGACATATCCGCCTTTTGCTGATAATTCAATGGCCGAACTTCATCCAATCCAGCGACATGGTCCATGTGCTCATGCGTGAGCACGATGGCGTCCAGATGGGTTTGTCCCGCACGAAGCATTTGCTGCCGAAAGTCCGGACCGCAATCAATGAGCACCGCCCTTGAGCCGTAGCGAATGACCACGGAAGAACGCAACCGAAGATTTCGGGAATCGGCAGACGTACAAACCGGGCAAGCGCAGCCAATCAGGGGCACACCTCCGGAGGTTCCGGTGCCTAAAAACTCAAGTTGAATGGGCATCATCCTGCGAATTTAGCCATACCTTTGGATTATGGGAGACATGGTACTGTCAGCAGCACAAAAAGCGCTGCGTGTGAACCTAAATTCGAACATCTACGGTTCCTTTGCCGAAATCGGTGCGGGGCAGGAAACAGTCCGGCACTTTTTCCGTGCAGGTGGCGCTTCGGGCACGATCGCCAAGGCCATGAGTGCCTACGACAAAGACTTTTCGGATGCGATCTATGGCATTGAAACCGACGGACGCTATGTGACGGAAAGCCGTTTGCGCAAAATGCTCGGCCACGAATATATGCTTCTTGAGGACCGCCTCTCCCGGGACAAGCACCCAACGAAGACCTATTTCGCTTTCGCCAATACGGTAGCGACCATCAATTTTGCCAAGACCTTCAAAGGTCATGGATGGATTGGTATCCGATTCCAAACGGAACCGGGACGTGCCGCCAACGAAGTGATCATTCACGTACGCCTCCTCGAAAACGACGCCAAACACCAGCAGGAAACGATCGGAACCCTAGGGGTGAACCTGATCTATGGGGTACACTTTATGCATGCGGATCCCAAAGCCCTCCTGCTCAGCTTGTATGACGGCATTGATCGTTCAGCCATAGAGATTGACCTCGTCAATTTTGTTGGACCGGATTTTGAGCATGTCGACAACCGATTGATGTCCTTGCAGTTGATCAAGAATGGCTTTACCGACGCCGTCATCTTTGGCCCCGAAGGAAAGAATCTCTTGCCTGCGGAATTGCTCTACAAAAAGAACATTTTGGCCATGCGGGGCTCCTTCCGTCCTGTCACCAAAGTGAATATGGACATGGTGAAGAAGGGCTATCAGAAATTCATCGAATCCAAGCGGGTTGACAAGGATAAAATGGTCGTACTTTTTGAAATCACCCTCAACAATTTGCTGACAGACGGCGATTTGGATGAACAAGATTTCTTGGATCGGGCCGAGATCCTATGCTCCATTGGTCAAACGGTCCTGATTTCTAACTACCAAGAGTACTACAAGCTGGTGGACTACTTCTCGGGCTACACCAAAAAGCGGATGGGCCTGATCATGGGCATACCCAGCCTGCAAGAGATTTTTGAGGAGAAGTACTACCGCGATCTCAATGGCGGCATCCTCGAAGCCTTCGGCAAGATTTTCTCCAAGGACTTGGTCATTTATGGCTATCCCTTCCGCAAGGATGATGAAAACGGTGTGGCGACCATCAAGGATGTCGAAATGCACCCGCGTTTTCGTCCCGTTTTTGATTACCTCTTTTACAATCGCCGAATGCGCGACATCGAGGACTTTGACCCAACCATTTTAAATGTTTGGAGTCGAGAAATTCTCCACAAAATTCGCCATGGCGAGAACGGATGGGAAGAAGGCTTGCCCACCTATGTGGACACCATTATCAAAGAAAAAGGCCTTTTTGGCTACAACCCAGAATTGGCCGAGGCCAAACCTTCTTTGTAACGAAGTAAGCAACGCTCCCTGGCCTCCTTGTGATCCACAATGGGCTTGGGGTAATGGGCGGTTCCATATTCAGGTACCCATTTCCGGACGTATCGGAGGTCTTTGTCAAACTTTTCCAACTGGCTCGCCGGATTGAAGATTCGGAAATAGGGGGCGGCATCACAGCCTGACCCACTCGCCCACTGCCATCCACCCACATTGGAGGCCAGATCAAAATCCATCAACTTCGCAGCAAAGTACGCCTCTCCCAGACGCCAATCGAGCAGAAGGTGCTTGGTCAAGAAGCTCGCTACCACCATGCGTACCCGATTGTGCATAAAGCCGGTGGCATTCAATTCACGCATGCCGGCGTCGACCAAGGGATAGCCAGTTTTGCCTTGGCACCAGGCCGTGAAGTGGTCCTCATTGGCTTCCCAAACGATGCGGTCATAGGCGGGTTTGATGGCCTTCTTCGGACTTTCCGGGAAATGCTTCAGAATCATTTGGTAAAAGTCTCGCCAGATCAACTCCGTCAGGAATTTGGTGTGATCTGGATAGGCCGCACGGGCCAACGAGCGAATGGAAATGATAGGCCGCACGGGCCAACGAGCGAATGGAAATGGTGCCAAAGCGCAAGTGGACCCCAAGACGCGTCGTGCCATTCGGGAGTGCCGGAAAATTACGCTTGGATTCATAGGCATCGAGGACAGCTAAAGGGATGTCCCGATGCGGCACCGAACGGTCCTGGGCCTTAAATCCCATTTCCTCCAAGGTTGGCATGGCATAGGGGGCATCACCCGCGTTCCACCCTCCTCTAGGGGTGGGATAGGGCATAATATGATCAGGGGTAAAATGGCTGCGCCATTTCCGCGAATAGGGCGTAAATACGGTGTATGGGGTGCCGTCGTCCTTGAGCACCTCTTTGGGTTCCATCAACACATGGTCCTTCGACCACTTGCTCCACTTGCCGGCTTCTCGGTAAAGCCTCGCCACGGCCTCATCGCGTTCTCCGGCATAGGGTTCATAGTCGCGGTTCGCATAGACTCCCTGAATTTCGGGGTCAGACGCCCAAGCTTGGTGCCAAACGAGAGGATCCCCGTAAACCACCCACAGATGGCCGCCTTGGGCCGCTATTTCGGCATGGAGGCGCATCAATTCCCCGTGAATAAACGAGACCCGGGCATCCGAAGGATCCTCTAAGCGATCTAAAATCCGTGAATCAAAGATGAAGACCGGCTGAACCGATTCGCCGGACGACATGGCTTTGGCCAAGAATCAAATATGAAGACCGGCTGAACCGATTCGCCGGACGCCATGGCTTTGGCCAAGCCCGCATTGTCCTCGAGCCGAAGGTCGCGGCGAAACCAGTGGAGAACCATGTATTAGCTTCGGATCGCCGACAAAAATTCGCTGCGGACACCCGCATCCTTAAAGCGACCACTGTAATGGCTGGTCACCGTGGAGGAGGCACAATCCTCGATGCCTCGCGTCTTGACACACAAGTGCTCGGCGTCGATGTAGACCGCAACATCTTCAGTTTGCAGGGAGCGCTTCAATTCCGCCGCAATTTGCTCCGTTAAACGCTCCTGCACTTGAGGACGCTTGGCATAGTATTTCACAATCCGGTTGAGTTTGGACAAGCCCACGACCTTTCCTGTGGCGAAGTAGGCGACATGGCACACTCCAAGAATGGGCACAAAGTGGTGCTCACAGGTGCTGTGTAGCGTGATGTTGCGCTCCACGAGCATCTCCCCGTAGGCGTAGTTGTTTTCAAAGAGGGTGATGTCTGGTTTATTCAGCGGGTTGAGGCCCTGGAAGGTCTCGTGGATGTACATTTTTGCCACACGTTCTGGAGTGCCCGACAGGGAATCATCCTTCAAGTCCAAGCCCATGATTTCCATGATCTCGGCAAATTTTTCTGCAATCAAAACCACCTTTTCGTCATCACTGAGCAAGAAGGCATTCGCATGCAGGGGGCTCGAAATAGCGGGGTTCACCCGCGTAGAAACGGATTTGTGTCCGTTACCGTTAGTCGTTGAATTCGACAAAGTTACGGGGAGTTTCATAAAGAGTTACTTTAATTTTTAATTCTGGTGAAATATGTGGGCGTAACCAGCCGTGAATGACGGCCGCGATATGTTCTGCGGTGGGATTTCGCTGCGCGAACTCCGGCACCTCGAGGTTTAGGTTCTTGTGGTCCAATTTGGATTCCACATGTTCCTTGATTTGATCACCAAGAACCTTCATGTCATAGACATACCCCGAGATGGGATCAATGGGGCCCGTCAAGGCCACAATGAGTTCGTAGTTGTGACCGTGGTACAACGGGTTGTTGCAGGCGCCAAAAAAGGCCTTGTTTTGCGCATCGCTCCAGGCCTCGACATGGAGGCGGTGAGCGGCATTGAAGTGGGCGTGTCGACTAACTGTAGCAATCATCCGTTCGGAAGGTGTTTGATGTATTCATCCAAGATGATCTTGAACCATGCCGTATAATGTTCAGGGTTTTGAGCGACGTCCGCGAGCAAATCGGGCATGGACACCCACCGGACCGACGCCACTTCTTCGGGATCGAGGATACAGGGCCCTGCATACCGTCCGATCACCACGTGATCCAATTCGTGCTCAATGAGGTTGTTGTCAAATTCCGCCCGATATGTAAAGTGAAATGCAGGCTGAAGATCTTGAATGTCACGTGGGTCGATACCTAGTTCCTCCTGCACTCGGCGCTGAGCGGCTTCCAGTACGGATTCCCCCTCGCGGGGATGGCTACAGCAGGTATTCGTCCAAAGCAGTGGGCTGTGGTACTTGCTTGCGGCGCGCTGCTGAAGCAGCGTTTCTCCGCTTTCATTGAATAAAAAGACGGAGAAGGCACGGTGCAAGGCTCCTTTTTGGTGAGCTTCCATTTTCTCCATCCGCCCCAGCGCCTGATCGTCGGCTGAAACGAGGATAACATATTCAGTCATGTCAAAGTAGATTGAGAGCGTGACGGACGTAACTACTCACAAAGAGTCGGTATTTCTTAGGGTTGTTAATGCGAATACGGGATTGGAAGATGTGCGTCGACGGGGTGCGCATGATCTTCTGGAATAAGGCGTAGTAGTACATGTATGCAATGTAGACCCCAAAGCGTGCACCCTTTGGCAAGCGTAAGATTCCTTCATAGCCCATGCGAAAGTCGACCGCGATGTCTTCCTCGATGGCGCGCTTGGCGTCGTCATCAAAGGCTGTCAGGTCCACGTTGGGGAAGTATGTGCGGCCCAGCGTGTTGAAGTCCGCACTGACATCACGCAAGAAATTGATCTTTTGGAAGGCGGAACCCAGCTTCATGGCAAAAGGGGTCAGTTCTTCATATTTGGCCTGATTGCCCCCCACAAAAACTTTTAAGCACATTAGTCCCACGACTTCGGCACTACCAAGAATGTACTTTTCATATTCCGCCTGGCTGTAAGTCCGGTCATCTAAGTCCATTTCCATAGAGGCCAAGAAGGTATCGATCAAGGAACGATCAATTTGGTAGGTGTTTACGACGCGCTGAAAGCTGTGCAGCACAGGGTTGGTGCTCACTCCTTCATCCAAGGCCAAGTGGGTATCCTTCCAAAAACGCTTGAGCAAGGTGTCCTTGTCAAATCCATGAAATGTGTCGACAATTTCGTCTGCGACGCGAACAAAGCCATAAATCCCATAAATCGGATCGCGCAAAGAGCGGTTCAAACCTAGAATTCCCAGTGAGAAAGAGGTGCTGTAGGCTCGCGTGATCAGCTTGTTAATCCGATCGGAGCTCGAGTGGTACAAATGCATCATAAAGCCAAGGGGTGTTCTTTTTGAATTTCCAGGGCCACCACCTCACCGCTGATGATGCATGGAGGCACGCCCGGTCCGGGCACGGTCAATTGTCCGGCATAATACAAGTTGCTCAGTTTACCTTTCAAACTGGGCTTGAAAATAGCTGTCTGGTCCAAGGTGTTGGCCAAACCATACGCATTGCCCAGATGGGCATGGTAATCTTTCACAAAGTCGCGGTACGCATAGGTGCGCTTGACGACCATGTGCTCACGGATGTCAAAACCCACATGGTCTTTGATTCGCTCAGCCACGAGGTGAAAATAGCGATCCAAAACTTCGTCTGTATCCTCCAACCCAGGGGCTGTTGGGATCAGAATGACGAGGGCCTCCCCTCCTTTTGGCGCCGCAGCGGCATCCGTTTTGGACGCGGCACTCAAATAGAAAAGTGGTTTTTCTGGCCAGCGAGGTTCTGTGTAGATGGCGTCCGCGTGAACGTCAAACGGCGCATCAAAAAATAAACTGTGGTGCTCGATTCCAGGAATTGGGGCATCTAGGCCAACATAATACAAGAATGAAGAAGGGGCCATTTTCCGCTTTGCCCAATAGGAGGGGCTGTATTTGCGGTAAGCGGGAGCCAAAATTTTCTGATCCACATGGGCATAATCGGCGCTCGCGACGACCACGTCGCAGGGAATCACTTCTTCCCCACAGACCACTGCGGAAATAGCCCCATTCGCGTATTCGAAGGAGCTGACCTCTTTTCCAAACTGGAATGAAGCGCCTTGCTCCACAGCCAGCTGGTGAAAAGCCTTGACTACTGCGTACATGCCGCCTTGGGGATACCACGTGCCCAACGACATGTCCGCATAATTCATGAGCGAATACAGAGCAGGCGTATTGCTCGGAGTCGCCCCGAGGAACAGGACAGGAAACTCCAATAACTGCTGCAATTGAGGGTTCTTTACCACTTTCTTGATGGACGAGCGAATGTTGCTTAGCAAGTCCAATTGAAGCAGACCTTTCAGCACGCGGGTATCCGCAAATTCAAACACGGATCGAGAGGGCTTGCGCACCAAGTCGTTGATGCCCACTTCGTATTTGTAGGCCGCATCCTGAAGGAACTTGCGCAAACGAATGGCCGAACCCGGCTCGACGCGCTCAAAGAGTGCTTCCATCTCGTCCATGGAAGCAGGAATAGTCATTGGACCGTCCTCATAAAAAATGCTGTACGACGGATCTAGACGTTCTAAGGTGTAGTAATCGCTGGGCTTTTTGCCAAAGTGACCAAAAAAGGTTTCGAACACATCGGGCATCCAATACCACGAAGGACCCATGTCGAAGGTGTACCCTTCCGATTGCCATTGGCGTCCGCGGCCACCTGGACCGTCGTGCTTTTCAAGCACAGTAACGCGGTAGCCCTTTTGGGCAAGATACGCGGCAGTGCTCATGCCGGAAAATCCGGCGCCAATAACAATTGCATGCATAGATAAGGGTACGTGGCGGTTGAGAAATGAAGCGCTTAGCGGAAGTCTTTGAGTTTCTCCATCATCTTCTTTCTAGCAAGGAAGATACGGCTTTTGACTGTGCCAAGGGGAATGTTCATCTCCTGGGCGATTTCCTCGTATTTGTAGCCGTTGAAGTACATCATGAAGGCATCGAGGTAGGACTTTTCCACGCTCTCAATGTTTTCGAGAATCGTGGAAAGCTCCGCCGGGCTATCCGCCTCCGTCGCACGATCTGACGCCATGGAACCCAAAATGAATTGGTTCTCCGTGTCGTCACTGTATGTGTTTTGGTTACGTTTTTTCCGGTAGTTGTTGATGAAGGTGTTCTTGAGAATCGTATACAACCATCCTTTGAGGTTGGTTCCTTCTTGGTACCGGTCCTGATTCTTGATCGCTTTGTAGAAGGTTTCTTGAATCAGGTCTTCCGCATCTTCCGAATGATGGGTCAATTTGAGCGCCAACGTTCGTAGGAAGGCAGTGTGTTGGTAGATCTCATATCCGAAGGCATCTGAAGCAGTCATGTCCGTCTTGTTTAACGATTACTCTTCAAAGTTAAACACAATCCGACCGCCCACAAGAGTTTTGTGTAAGTTTTTTCAACAAACAGTGAACAAAAACTGTAATTAATTGATTTTTAAGCGCTTACCTTCTCTTCTCGAAGCGCCAAACACATGCTTCGGAGGTTTGGATACACCTTGGCATCCTGAATAGCCCCTTTTCCGACCCATTCATGGCTGCCAATTCCCGTCACCCAGAACGGCGTGCCGCCAATCATCTCTTGCAGCTGGGTCCAGTAGGCATCTCGGCTATCGACATCCGGATGGGTGGTCCAAATCGAGATAATGGTCTTCCAGCGTCCCTCGTCTTGAAGTAGGGGCTGCAGGTAGGGCAATGGTACGCTCTGACCGAGGTAAACCACGGGCTGACCCTGGGCTTTGAGAATGTAATGCACATATAGCAAGCCTAACTCGTGCATCTCTTGGTCCGCCAAGAATACGAGATAGCCTGGATTTTCGGCCGTGGCTACCCGAGCAGGGAGTTTGTCCAAGGCTGTGTAGAGCTTCTGTTTGATGAGATTGCTAGCGAAGTGCTCATGGGCTACACCAATCGCATCAGTTTGCCATAGCACGCCCACTTGATGGATAAACCCGCCGACAATCTTGGTGAATGTCTCGTCCTCCCCCATTTCATGAATGCAGGCATCCAAAATCGCGGTGAATGCGGGTTCGTCTAAATCAATGGTGGCTTGCAGCAAGCGAGCAATTTGACTCGGGTAGTGTCCATCGTTCAAAGCGAGATCCAGGACTTGCTTGTTGAGCTCCACTCGGCTTAAATCCGCCACTTTGCTAATTCGCCAGCCTTTTTGGATCAACACGGCCACATTGAGAAGGGTTTTTAGGTCTTCATCCGTGTAGTACCGGATATTGGTATCGGTCCGCTGAGGCACGACAATGCTGTAACGCTGCTCCCAAATCCGGAGTGTGTGCGCCTTAATGCCCGTCAGGTGCTCAAGGTCCTTGATGCTATAGGTTGATCCCATCCTTTCGATAACACAGGTTTAGCCATAAGGTTCACGTACACAAACCCTACATTTGCATGCGAAAATAATACCTGGTGAAGATTCAAGACGAAATAGCCCGCAGACGAACCTTTGGAATTGTCTCCCACCCTGACGCAGGGAAAACGACGCTCACGGAAAAGCTGCTCCTTTTTGGGGGAGCCATCCAAGAAGCCGGGGCCGTCAAGAACAATAAAATCAAGAAGACGGCAACCTCCGACTTCATGGAAATTGAAAAGCAACGGGGGATTTCCGTGGCGACCTCCGTGATGGCCTTCGAGTATAAGAATCGCCACATCAACATTCTGGATACACCCGGTCACCAAGACTTTGCAGAAGACACCTTTCGCACGCTGACCGCTGTGGATTCGGCCATTGTCGTCGTAGATGTGGCCAAAGGAGTCGAAACCCAAACGGAAAAACTCGTGGAGGTCTGCCGGATGCGCGCCACGCCCATCATGGTATTCATTAACAAACTCGATCGCGAAGGGCGGGACGGTTTCGATCTCCTGGACGAAATTGAAGGGAAGCTCGGCCTCCGTCTATGCCCTCTATCCTGGCCCGTTGGCATGGGTGCTCGCTTCCAAGGGGTATACAACATTTGGGATCAGTCCCTCCTACTCTACGAAGAGCAGTCCAAGCAAAAAATTGCGCGCTCCATGGCGTTTAAGGACTTGAACGATCCGGAGCTCGACCGACGGATTGGCCAAGAAGCAGCCAATACCCTGCGCGAAGAAATTGAATTGATCCAAGGAGTGTACCCGGCGTTTGACCGGGAGGCCTACTTGCACGGGGAGCTTTGCCCAGTATTCTTTGGATCGGCCCTCAACAATTTCGGAGTAAAGGAACTCTTGGACTGCTTTGTGGACATCGCCCCCAGCCCCCAACCTAAGAAAGCGGCCGAACGCGAGGTCCTACCTTCGGAGTCGCAATTCTCCGGATTTGTTTTCAAAATCCACGCCAACATCGACCCTAATCACCGGAGCCGCATCGCCTTCGTGAAGATTGTATCGGGTCTTTTTGAACGCAATACCCCATACCTCCATGTGCGCGAGGGCAAGAATCTCAAATTCAGTTCACCCATGACCTTCTTGGCCAGCAAGAAGGAAGTGGTGGACTATGCCGTTCCCGGGGACATTGTCGGCCTACCCGACACCGGAAACTTCCGAATTGGCGACTCCCTAACCGGAGGCGAAGCCCTCCATTTCACAGGCATCCCCTCTTTTTCACCCGAACACTTTCGTTTCATCAACAACGCGGACCCCATGAAATCCAAGCAATTGGCCAAAGGAGTGGACCAATTGATGGACGAAGGCGTAGCCCAGCTTTTCACCTTGATTAGCAATGGCCGGAAGATCATTGGTACCGTGGGCGCCCTCCAGTATGAGGTCATCCAATACCGCCTCGAACATGAATACGGAGCCAAGTGCGCATACGAGCCATTCCAAGCCTACAAGGCCATGTGGATCCAGTCGGACGATGCCGCTCAGCTGGAAGAATTCAAAAAGTTCAAGACGCGCTACCTCGCAGAGGACAAATACGGCCGATTGGTCTTTTTGGCGGACTCTGCCTTTAGCTTGCAAATGTCTCAAGAGAAGTTTGACAAGCTTCGTTTTCACGCGAAGTCCGAATTTTAAAAGACATACAGGGATGTAAAAAAAGCCCGCGGAAAAAGCCCGCGGAAATCCACGGGCTTTTTTATTCGGGGGAAGACCAGCGCTTATTCTTCGGCGTCGAGGTAGCGGTCGAGCACTTCTTGGCTCACACCCATCATGCTGAAACCTCCATCGTTGTAGAGGTTTTGCATCGTGACGCGCTTGGTCAAATCCGAGAACATGGCCACACAGTAGTTGGCACAATCCTCGGCCGTCGCGTTGCCCAAGGGACTCATTTTTTCGGCCGTCGCGTTGCCCAAGGGACTCATTTTTTCTGCAAAATTCAAGAAACCCATGAAGCCTTTCACCCCACTGCCGGCCGTGGTCAAAGTGGGAGACTGAGAAATCGTATTGATACGCACCTTACGCTTGATGCCATAATGGTAGCCAAAACTGCGCGCAATCGACTCCAGGTAGGCTTTGTTTTCCGCCATGTCGTTGTAGTCAGGGAACGAACGCTGGGCGGCCATGTAGCTCAATGCGAGCACAGAGCCCCAATCGTTGATGCAGTCTTTTTGATAGGCTGTTTGCAGCAGCTTGTGAAAGCTCACGGCTGAAACATCCCATCCCTTGTGCAAGAAATCGTAATTCAAATCCGTATAAGGACGGTTCTTTCGCACGTTGACACTCATGCCAATGCTGTGTAGAATGAAGTCAATCTTGCCACCAAAATGGGCCACAGATTGGTCGAGAAGGTTGTTCAAGTCTTCCAAGCTCGTCGCGTCTGCCCCAATAACCGGCGCACCAATGGCTTCGGCGAGTTGGTTGATTTCGCCCATGCGCATCGCCATGGGTGCATTGGTCAAAACAATCTGAGCGCCTTGGGCATGGCAGAGTTCGGCCACTTTCCAAGCGATGGATTCACTGTTTAAGGCGCCAAAGATGATGCCCTTCTTACCTGCTAGTAGTTGATTCATGTCTCGTGTTTATGTTGTGCAAATATCGGTTATGTCGTCAAAAGACTACGCGCTTGGGCGCGTGCCGTTTCCGTAATCTCTTCCCCAGCCAAAAGCCGCGCGACCTCCTCCTCTCGTTCGGAGCCTGTCAAAACTTTCAAGCCCGTATGGGTCTGCCCCGCTTCAACCCACTTTTCTACCCGCCAATGATGCGTCCCCGCCCCCGCAACTTGAGGCAAGTGGCTGATGGCGATCAACTGAACATCTTTGGCCATTCGGCGGAAAACATCGGCTACCCGGGCAGCCGTGCCCCCCGACACCCCGGTGTCAATTTCATCTAGGAGAATGGTCTGGAGTCCGCGACCTTGAACAAAAAGCGCCTTTAACGCGAGCATCAAGCGGTTGCGTTCCCCACCACTCGCCACTTTGTGAACCGGCTGAGGGGCCGCCCCCGGATTGGCTGTAAAGAACAAATCATACCGGTATGCCCCATAGGTGGTGCACGAAGTCAATGTTTCTGGACGAATCTCGATGCGCGCCTCTCCCATATTGACCTCCGCAAGGGTCTCGTGCAAGGAAGTAAGAACATGCGGGACAGCCTTCATCCGAGCCGCGTGCAAGGCCTCTGCTTCGGCATTTAAGTGGGTTTTCGCTGTGGCGCATCGCTGCTGTGCTTTGGAGCGCTCCTCCTCGGCTTGGCCATGTCGTGCTAATTGGGCTTCCCACTGGCTGGAAAGAGCTAGAAGTTCTGGGACGGTTCCTACCCGGTGCTTCCGTTGGAGTTGATCGATCAGGGCCAAGCGCGCCTCCACCTCTGCCAGGCGCTGTGGATCCAACTCCAAACGGTCTCCCTGATTTTCCAATTCACGAAGGGCTTCCTGCGCGGTGATATCTAACGTGGCCGCCAACTCTTGTGCTGCCTCAAAGTGGTTGGACATGCGCGCAAGGCGGTCCAGCGCGCAAGGCGGTCCATGGCGGATTTAAAGGCGCCCAATTGCTCGAGGGCTCCGCCCGCCTCTTCAAGGCCGGCACGGGCCTCCCGATAGGTCCATTGAATGGCTTCCATGTTGGACAACCACGTCAATTCTTCACGCAACGTCTCTTCTTCGTCTTCCCGGAGGTTCGCTTGGCTGACCTCCTCCCACATGAATTGGGTGTAGTCCGCGTCAAACCCCGCGCCAAATTCCGCTTCAAGTTCCATCAAGGCCTTGTCGGCCATCTTCGAATCCGTCCATGCCATATGGTAGCGCTGAACCTGTTGGTCCAAACCGGCATACGCGTCGAGAAATTCGGCCAAGAAAGAGGGCTGGGATAAAAATGCACTGTCGCGCTGGCTGTGGATGTCAATCAGCTGCTCCGAAATCTCCTTGAGCACCTCCAGTCGCACAGGGGTGTCGTTGATGAAGGCTCGGGACTTCCCTGCCGCCGAAATCTCCCGACGCAGCGTGGTGGTCGCTGCAAAATCTACATCTGCCTCCTCCAAACGCGCAGCCCAGCGTTCGGGTAGCAGCCGAAAGTCGGCTTCCACCACACATTTCTGTCCATCGAGGGCCAGGGATTGCACGTCCGCTCGGCCACCCAATGCCAATTGCAAGGCCCCGAGGAGGATGGATTTTCCTGCACCGGTCTCACCCGTTAAAACGGTGAAACCTGGCTCTACCGTGAGATCCAGCGTGTGGATAAGGGCAAAATTCTGAATTCGGAGGGCGCACAGCATAGCAACCCGAAAATTACATCAAAGCGACTTAGCGCCCCATGTTTAAATACTTAGATGCGTTCGAAGCATCCATGGCCTTGAGCGCCTTGATAAGCTCATCGCTTTGGAAGCGCGGACCATCGCCAAAAACCTGTAAAATTTCGTCTGATTTCGTGTCAAAAAACCAGCGCAATAAGAAGATATTCGGTTGTCGTGTATGGATCGCTTGAAGGGACATCACAGCCCCCGAAATGGCCTCTTTCGCGGCCATCTGCTGTTTGGGATCGTGCATGCGGTCCATCCCCTTTCTGTGGTAGTCGTACCAGGCCGTGAGGAATTCGGCATTCGCGGGATTCATGAGGTCTTCAATCAGCCAAAAGCGATTTCGGCTCGAAGTAAAGCGATCCCATCCCCCACCTGCACCCGCTGAGGCGGCATTGGCCGCCACAATCTGCGCTTGGGTAAAGAAGTTGTTTTGTTGGGTACTAAAAGAAGCGGCGTCCAAGCCCAACGCAATGTAGCAGTAGAAGGCCGTCACCGCGGTGAGGTTGTTCCCATGCCTGCCTGGGTTAAAATCCAAGACTTCATTGCTGCGGTAGGTAAAACTCACATCGCCATCCAAGAACGTCAACGTAGGAGATTGGTAGTCCGTCATGAACACAGGTCGGGCAAATTGGCATTGCAAATTGCCCGCCATCAGGCCCGTGCCTTGGTCGTAATCGCTGATGGTAATAACGATGGAGCCCCGAATTTTCTCTTTGTCTGCACCTTGACGTCCACGAAAAATTCTTGGGCCTGCACCCCGAAACCAAGTACCAGGAACATCCCAATGATGAAATGTGTGCGTGCAATCAAAACTTCCATGTTGTTACCATCCAGTCCAATATGGCCCAGGCAAGATCCTCTTTGGACTGCACAGGCAATGGGCTTATTCCGGCCTGTGAAATTAACGCCACCCGATTCGTTTCCGTATGCATTCCTCCTTCTGGATCGCCCGCTTGGTTGAGCACGATGGCATCTGCATGTTTTGCGGTGCACTTACGAAGCGCTTCCGCTTCATCCCAGGTGGATTCCAACGCAAAACCAAGAATGCGCTGATGCGGTTTTTTTGAGGCGGCCACCGTTTGAATGACATCCGGATTCTCGTCCCACTGAATGGCAAGCGGACCCTGCGCTTTTTTCCATTTTCCAGGGAGCGGGTTGGACGGTTTATAATCGGCTACCGCAGCGGAGAAGACCATGACATCTTGCTCATCTGCAACGGCCTGGCACGCTTGAAGCATGGCATCCGCCGTTTTCACTGGAATATAATGCACCCCAGGCAGCGCGGCCGTCTGCACCGAAGAGGGCCCATGAACCCACGTCACTTCCGCTCCCAATGCACTCCAAGCCAACGCAAACGCATTCCCCATCCGCCCCGAGGACCCATTGGTTACAAAGCGAACGGCGTCTATCGGTTCTTGCGTTGGTCCGGAGGTCAATAAGATTTTTTTCCCACGCCAAGGAGAGTGATTGGAGCAAAGCATACGGCGAGCCTGCTGGAAAATGGCCTCCGGTTCCGCCATGCGCCCAGCTCCCAATAAGCCCGATGCGAGTGGGCCTGACGGACTATCCATCACAAACTGCCCTAAGCCCGATGCGAGTGGGCCTGACGGACTATCCATCACAAACTGCCCCCAACCAGACAAGGTTTCAAGGTTTTGCCGGACTGCCGGATGTTGGTACATGTCCAAATCCATCGCGGGGGCCCACAACACCGGACATTTCGCACTTAAGTAAGTGGCCATCACCAGGTTGTCACATAGGCCCTGCACTGCTTTGGCTAGGGTGTTGGCTGTGGCCGGAGCAATGATCATCAGGTCGGCCCATTCTGCATGGGCCACGTGGTTGTTCCAAGCCGTTTGATCTGCTTGACGATCCACCAAATGATGGTGCACCGCTTGGCCCGAAAGGGCCGCCAACGTTAAAGGGGTGACAAATTCCTCGGCGGAAGGGGTCATCAAAATGCGAACTTCCGCTTCTTGAGCGCGCAGCAGGCGAACAAGAAACGGAAGTTTATAGGCGGCTATGCCTCCTGTAATTCCAATAAGGACGTGCTTACCCGCGAGGGAGCTCATGCATTGGGGGTCTCCTCTGCGTCAGGATAGCGCATGTAGATCTTGCCATCCAACCACTCGTGCACCGCCATCGCATGGGGCTTGGGCAATGCCTCGTACTGCTTCGAAAATTCGATTTGCTCACGGTTCTCGAACACCTCATCCAAGCTGTCCGTGAAGGTGGTAAACTCTTCCAATTTCTCGTTGATCTCGGCACGAATGCCTTCGTTAATCTGCTCAGCGCGGCGAGAGATCACAGAAATTGCTTCATAAATATTGCCCGTGCTTTGATCCAATTCGTTGAAATCTAACGTCTTGGTGGTCTTGCTGGCTTGAAGATGGTTCTTGTCCATGGTCTATTATTAGGAGGGCAAAATTACGATTCTTTTTGCAAAAACGCTTGAATCTTTGCGTAATAGGCTTCGGCCTGATTCAGGTAAGGGGTTTCGGGGTAGGCATCCATGAATTCCAAGTAGGCCGTTTCGGCCTCCTTGTAGCGTTGAGCTTCCTTGTCCTGGATGGAGTTTTCGGCCAATTTAAAGGCGGATTCCAAACGAAGCATCAAGGCTTCTTCTCGGTAGGGTGAATCGGGATACTCCGAAAGCATGACATTCAAGGATGTCACCGCCGAGCTATACAACTGACGGTGGTGGTAGCCTTTGGCAATGTCAAATGCCTTCTTCTCCAAACGCTCTCGCAACTCATCGATGTACCCGTTGGCCTCCGGGATGTACGGGCTTCCTTCGTGCGTATTGATGAAAAGCTGCAATTCGTCCATCGCCTTGTAGGTGTAGGCTGGATCCAAGCTGGACACCGGCGCTTCGAGATAAAAGCAATAGGCCGCTCGGTACGCCGCCTCCGAAGCAAATTCGTGGTTTGGGAAAGTTTGAGAAAATCGCTTGAAATGGTAGCCTGCCAAGATGTAGTCCTTTTGGCAGTAGAGCGTCTGCGCATAGAACTTGTAGACCTCTTGGGCCCGAGTCGTTCCTCGGTAGGCCGACATTAACTCATCGAATAGTGGGTAGGCCTTGTTGCATTGGCCGGCCTCATAGTATTCGACCGCTTTGGTGAATTTAAAGGCGGGATCCCCGCTTTTGAGCACTTTTTGGTATTCGCCACAGCCCGCAAGTAGGATGGCTGAAAGAAATAGAAAGGCGATGTTTCGCATGGAGGCAAAGGTACGTTGCATTATTCAGGGGGACTATTCAAATACCAGACCGCAGTCGCGCGACATGCCCGGCCATTTTGGCGTCCAAGACCTCACTCACCCCCCAGAGCGGCAAGCGCACCGCGGGGCCACAGATTCCCAGATGGGCTAACGCAGACTTCACTCCCGCTGGATTGCCTTCTGCAAAAAGGTCCTGAGTCAGCGTAAACAAGGCGAAATGGCCCTTCCGAGCCGCCGATAGATTCTGGGCGCGCGCATCTCGGACCAATTGGCTAAAAATGGCGGGAAATGCCTGGCCCGACACGGAAATGACCCCGGTGGCACCACAGGCAATCATCGGGAGAGTCAGGTTGTCATCACCCGAGAGCACTTCAAAGCCCTCGGGGGCCTGATCTAGGATGGCCATGATTTGCTCCATTTGGCCACTTGCCTCTTTCACGGCGACTACATTCGGGCAGTCTTGGGCGATGCGCACCGTGGTGGCAGCCGTCACATTGGAGGAGGTTCGACCGGGCACATTATAAAGGATGATAGGCAACGTGGTCGCGGCGGCTACCTGGCAGTAATGCTGGTAGATACCCTCTTGGCTAGGTTTGTTGTAATATGGCGAGACGGAAAGTATGCCGTCGATGCCCGCCGGGACGGACTTCAAGGCGGAGACCACCTCCCGAGTGTCGTTGCCTCCAACGCCGAGTACCACGGGCAACTGCCCCGCATTGGCCTCTAAAATGCTGTCCACCACGGCCGCTTTTTCGGCTTTGCTAAGTGTGGCAGACTCCCCGGTTGTCCCCAAGGCCACCAAAAAGTCCACCCCCCCTGCAATGCAATGGGTGACGAGCGAACGAAGTCCAGCAAAGTCAACATGGCCGGAGGCATCAAAAGGGGTTACCAAGGCAACTCCTGTGCCGTGAAAGGGATTGTGGCGGGGGGCGGAGGTCATGTGGTGGGGGCAATTTTAGTCAGCCAAGCGCTGAGTGAATCGACATAGGTCTGGTAGTCACTGCCATCGGGCAGCATGCAAAGGTCATAAAAGTCTTGGTTCCCTGCACCACCGATGCGCAGTCCAGCCGGGCTTCGGCTGGCTAATTCATCCAAGGGTGTCCCTGGACTGCGGTGCAAGCAAATCAGCACATCAAATTCCGTTTGCATGAACTCAAGGGCATTTCCGCTTTCGGGCTGCCCTTGCCACGTAAAGTCATCGATGAATATCAGCTGCCGGCCGTTGTAGAGGACGTTTTTGGGACGCATCTGACCCGTCCAACCACAAAGGGTCACTGCTCGTTGCTGGGCCTTCATTTGGGCGACGACCGCTCGCAATGCTTCAAGATCGGATCGATGGGCATGCGCATCAAAGAGGATACCGATACGGCGTGCATGGGCCCACCCTTTCCAGGGAAGGTGTGCCACGCTGCGCTGCGCCGCCTTGTTCCATTGCCGGGCTCGGTAGCCGGCGCTTATTCGGTAGAGCCAATCCATGTTCTAAATGCTTCTTCAGTGAGCCAAGTTACGCCGAGGGCTTCGGCCTTGGTGCGCTTGCTAGGACCCACCCCCTCCCCGGCCAGTAAGTAGTCGGTTTTTCCACTGACAGAGCTCGCGATGCGTCCTCCATTTTGCTCCACCGCGGCTTTGATGCCATCCCGAGTAAAGTGGGTAAAGACCCCACTGATGACAAAGGTTTTCCCGCCCAGAATATCGGACGCGCCTTCGGCTGCTTGGTAGTTCATGGCAAGTCCGTGTGCGCGAAGACGGTCCACTTCCCGGAGGTGCGCTAAATCAGTGAAGTAGTCGCCTACACTCGCCGCGATCATGGGACCGATGTCTCCAACGTTTTCCAGGGCTTCCAGTGAGGCGGCGGAAAGGGCCTCCATACTCCCGAAATGCTTGGCAAGCTTCTTCGCAACGGTTTCGCCGACATGGCGAATTCCCAAAGCGAAAAGGACTCGCTCAAATGAAACCTCTTTCGACGCTGCGAGCCCATCGAGGGCATTTTGAATGGACTTTTCTTTGAATTTGTCCAAGCGGGCCCAATCCTCCCCACGGAGGTCAAAGAGATCTGCGGGCGATTGCACCAGCCCCAAATCAACCAATTGGTCGACTGTTTCGCTTCCAATGCCCTCAATGTCCATGGCCTTGCGGTGGACAAAATGCTCCAGGCGGCCCTTAATTTGGGGGGCGCACCCATCTGTGTTGGGGCAAAAGTGCTGGGCTTCCCCTTCTCTGCGCTGCAAGCCGGTTCCGCAATCGGGGCAATGACTTAAAAAGACCACGGGAAGTGCCCCTGCTGGACGCTTGGAGTGGTCAACTTCCGTGATTTTCGGGATGATTTCACCCCCTTTTTCGACGGAAACCCAATCTCCCAAATGAAGATCCAATTTGGCTATTTGGTCGGCATTGTGAATGGACGCGCGTTTAACCACCGTGCCAGATAGCCAAACAGGTTCTAGGACCGCCACGGGTGTTATGGCCCCGGTGCGCCCGACTTGGTATACGACATCCTGCAGTGGTGTGAGCGCCTTTTCCGCGTTGAATTTGTAGGCCATCGCCCAACGTGGGGACTTCGCTGTACTGCCTAAACGCTGTTGAAGGGCCGTGGATTCCATTTTGATCACAGCGCCGTCAATGGCAAAGGGCAAATGTTGTCGAGCACCATCCCAATCCATTTTGATCACAGCGCCGTCAATAGCAAAGGGTAAATGTTGTCGAGCACCATCCCAAAAAGCTAAAAATGCTTGGATATCTGCCACCTGGGCGCAGCTCTCTACCCACCGATGTTCCCGCGAAGGGGTGGGAAAGCCCCACCCGCGAATAGCCTCCAACGCTACCCGATGGCTTTCAAATTGCCGATCCTCGGAATACACGGCATAGATGAAGGCGGACAAGCCCCGTCGTGCCACTTCCGCCGAATCTTGCATTTTGAGCGTTCCGCTTGCCGCATTGCGTGGGTTGGCAAAGGTGTCCTGTCCTGCCGCCGCACGGCGGGCATTAAGGGCTTCAAATTTCTCAAAGGTGTAAACCACCTCCCCGCGAACCTCAAGTTCTTGGGGGGCATCTGGGGGCAACGTGAGCGGAATGGAGGGGATGGTCCGAATGTTCACCGACACGTCGTCCCCTTTCTCCCCGTCCCCTCGAGTGAGGGCTCGGACCAACTGCCTGTTTTCATACCACAGGGAAATGGCCACACCGTCGTACTTGAGTTCCGCACTCCACGTGACGGGCTCACCCGCACTGGTTTCGGCACGTTCAACGAATTCGATCAATTCTTCCGAGCTGTAGGAATTACTCAAGCTCAACATGGGGCGTTTGTGCGGCACCGCCTCGAAGGATTTGACCACCATCCCCCCCACGCGTTGGGTCGGGCTATTGGGATCAAAGGACTCGGGAAACTGCCCCTCTAAGTCCTGCAATTCCCGCAACAACGCGTCAAAGGCTGCATCGGAGACGCTTGGGGCATCGTCCACGTAGTACCGTCGGTTGTGTTCGTGCAATTCTGCACGCAATGTCTGGATTCGGTCGAGACTCATAGGTCAAAAATAGGGGCTGCTCAGAGCTTTTGGGCGGTCACGAAGCGTTCTTTTGCACAAAAATCTCGGTGGATTTGAACGTGGCTCCACCTCGAAGCATCGGCAAAAAGCTGCGAAGTCGCGGCCGCGTGGTTTGCATGGCATTCCAACCAAAGCACGCCCCCCGAGCGAAGTTGATAGTCCGCCCAGACAGCGATGTGCCGATAGAAGAACAAGACGTCCTCCATGGGCGAAAAGAGGGCCATCGCAGGTTCATAATCCCGGACGCTCGCATCCAAGCCCTCCGATTCATCCGGATGGATATACGGGGGATTGGAGACCATGATATCCCATGAATGGCTGGAACCGGAGGGGGCATCCGTGAGCGACATTTCGCTCCAAGCGATGTCGAGCCCGGTGCGGCGTCCGTTGGAGCGAGCGAGGGCCAGGGCATCTGCGCTTGCGTCCCAGCCCGCCACATCCCAGGCTGGCCGGGCATGCTTCATGCCCAAGGCCAAACAACCGCTACCGGTACACCAATCCAGGGCGCGCAGGGGCGCATTCTCGGGATGCTTGGCGAGCAGGAAACCCAGAAGTTCTTCTGTTTCGGGCCGAGGGATTAACGCGCGGCGATCGATGCCGAGCTGGAGTCCTGCAAAATCGACCACGCCGGCAATGTGTGCCCAGGGCTCCAACGCCGCCAATCGACGTAGGACCTCGAGATGGCGCTCCACCTCCGGGACTGTTTCATGGGGGTCCCGAAGCGCGTAACCCAATCGGCTCTCCCCGGCCCATTCGGTCCAACGCGCCCACAAGGCCCGCACTTCTTCCAGGGGTATTCCTGCCGCTTCAAGGGTAGAATGAAAGTGTGCATGAAAGTCCGAGCGGGTCATTGGATAAAGGTAGGGATGTACCTTCGCAGCATGACACATTCAGAAGGGATTTTACGTTGTTTAGCGCTCGCCCAACAGGCCGGCGGCTATGTTCACCCCAACCCTTGGGTGGGGGCTCTGATTGTGCATGAAGGCCGTGTGCTCGCAGAGGGGTATCACCACAGATCAGGGCAAGCCCATGCGGAGATCGAAGCGTTGCGCGCTTTGGCCGCGGAAGATCGCGCCCTACTCTCTCAGTCCACCATGTATGTCAACCTCGAGCCATGCGCCCACCGGGGCAAGACGCCACCCTGCGCAGACGCCCTGATAGAAGCCGGCATAGGCGAAGTGGTCGTCGGCACGGTAGACCCCAATCCATTGGTGAGCGGCCAAGGCATTGCACGGCTTCGCGAGGCGGGGATTTCGGTCACGGTCGGCATCGAAGAGGCGGCCTGCCGGTGGCTTAACCGCCGCTTTTTTCATGCCATCCAAACGGGTAGGCCCTACCTCGTGCTCAAATGGGCCGAAAGTGCGGATGGGTACATCGACGGCATCCGAACTATCGAACATCCAGGCCCCTACCGCATTTCCAATGAGGCTTCCCGCCGATGGGTAGGCCCCTACCGCATTTCCAATGAGGCTTCCCGCCGATGGGTCCACCAATGGCGAAGCGAAGAAGCAGGCATCCTCGTTGGCTGGGGCACCTATGTAGCCGATGAGCCCGCCTTGACGGTGCGCGACGTTTCGGGCCCACAACCCCAGCGCATTCTGTGGTCTACACGGGGAACTTGGGATGTGGAAGAAGGGTGGAAAATTTGGGCTGCGAAACGCCATCCCAAGCCCTGGGAAGCGTTTCAACGGTTTGCCCGTGAAAGCGGTCTACGTAGCATTTTCGTTGAAGGGGGTGCATCCACTTTACAGGGCCTAATGGATCATGGGCTGTGGGATGAAATCCGCATCCTGCGCAGTCCGATTGAATTGGGTGCGGGCGTGAAAGCCCCAGCGATCCCATTGAACG
>Ga0208805_1000102_pt1 | contig 30882 bp, 29 predicted proteins | sample Colrivmet1553A02_FD_187659 | JGI IMG/M metagenome (GOLD analysis project Ga0208805, IMG submission 187659) | Estuarine microbial communities from the Columbia River estuary - metaG 1553A-02 (SPAdes) (version 2) | ecosystem: Environmental > Aquatic > Marine > Intertidal zone > Estuary | place... | reverse complement strand
TGGCGTGAAGCGCGATGTTGCAGTTGCAGTACGCGAACTCAACATTGCAGGTAACCCATCACGTAACTGGATCAATGATCACTTGGTTTACACACATGGATTTGGTTTCGTTGCTGCCTTTGGTAATGCACGTGACACAGATGGAAAGCCTTCCTTTGCAGTTGGTGATTTACCACCAACTAAAGGTCTTGGAGATTTCGAGCCACGTGTTTACTTTGGTGAAAACGTTCCTGATTACTCAATCATCGGCGGCGTAAAGACTGATTCTCCAGTTGAGTTCGACTATCCAGATGATGCATCAGCAAATGGTCAAAAGAACGTTACTTATTCTGGTACCGGTGGTGTCCCGGTCGGCTCCCTTGTGAACAAGATTGTTTTTGCCTTGAAATATCAAGAGCAACGTATTTTGCTTTCATCTTTGATTAACAAAGATTCAAAGATCCTTTATAACCGTAACCCTCGTGATCGCGTTGCCAAGGTCGCACCATGGTTGACTCTGGACGGAGATCCATATCCAGCGATTATCGATGGCAAGATTATGTGGATTATCGATGGCTACACAACAAGTGCCGGATATCCATACTCAAGGCAAACATCCCTAGCTAATGCCACATTTGATGCGTTGACTTCAAACTCAACATCTGTGACAGCTCAAGGTAATCAGAACATTAACTACATCCGTAACTCTGTTAAGGCAACCGTTGATGCCTACGATGGCACTGTTTCTTTGTATCAATGGGATGAAAAAGATCCAGTTCTTGCAACATGGAGCAAGGCATTTCCTGGAACTATCCAGCCAAAGAGCAAGATTTCAAAGTCTTTGCTAGAACACATCAGATACCCAGAGGATATGTTCCGCGTGCAACGTGAAATTCTCTCTTCCTATCACGTGCAAACAGCGGCAGCTTTCTATGGTGGACAAGACTTCTGGCGCGTACCTCGTGACCCATCAACATTTGGTGCTAACGCTGGTGCACAACCTCCTTATTACTTAACACTTCAGATGCCTGGTGAAGCTAAGCCAGAGTTTGCACTCACAACCCCATTTGTTCCACGTGGTGGACGTGAAAACTTATCTGCATTTGCAGTTGTGAACTCAGATGCTGGTCCTGGTTACGGAAAAATTACTGTGCTTCAACTACCTCGAAGCACTAACGTGGCTGGACCTTCACAGGTTGCTTCAAACTTTGAAGCTAAACCTGAAGTTGCTAACTCACTTTCACTTCTTCGCCAAGGTGGATCAGATGTTGTGCTTGGTAACTTGTTAACTCTGCCAGTTGGTGGCGGCTTACTTTATGTACAGCCTGTCTATGTTCGGGCAACTGCTAATGCTGCTTCATATCCATTACTACAAAAGGTTCTGGTTTCCTTCGGAGATCAAATTGGTTATGACGACACATTAAAGGGAGCACTTGATCAAGTATTTGGTGGAAACTCCGGAACTGCTAACTCATCCGGAACAACAAACACAACAACAGGCACAACTAATTCATCTCTTGCTAACGCACTTGCTAGTGCAAAGCAGGCATACTCCGATGGATTAGCTGCACTTGCAAAGGGTGATTTCGCTGCTTATGACAAAGCACAAAAGAGATTGAAATCAGCTCTTGATTCAGCCATTAATGCGCAGAGCAAGAAGTAAATAAGACCGATTTGGTCTTTATCTATTGATGCGCATAAGATTGCTTCACCGACGCGGGGTGGAGCAGCTCGGTAGCTCGCTGGGCTCATAACCCAGAGGTCGTAGGTTCAAATCCTGCCCCCGCTACTACGCACAACAGTATGAAAGATCTCGCTGGTGGAATACCCACTAGCGAGATTTTTTATTTAATTCGAAGTGAGTTTGTAACCACAAAGAGTGAAGAAAGCGCCATCGCCCCTGCTGCATAGATTGGTTGCAAGTAGCCAAGGGCTGCAATAGGCAAACCAATAACGTTATAAATCAATGCCCAACCCATATTCAAGCGGATGATCTTCAATGTCTTTTGGGAAAGCTTGAGCGCTGAAATAACACTTCCTAAACCTGAGTTCATCAATGTTATGTCGGCTGAGGAGATTGCTGTGTCAGTGCCAGTTCCCATAGCCATCGACAAGTCAGCAGCAGTCAGGGCTGCAGCATCATTGATCCCATCCCCAACCATAAGAACGCAACGTCCTTCACTCTTTAACTTCTCGACAATCTGCAACTTTGTCTCTGGCATAGCAGCAGAGACAACATGCTCACTATCAATACCCACAGTTGAAGCAACAGAGGCGGCAACTTCTGCGCTATCTCCCGTAACTAGCCATGGAGTGATTCCCATTGATTGAAGTGCGCTAACGGTCTGGGCAGCATCGCTCTTTAGTTGATCTCCAACAGCAAAGACAGCCAAAGCAACGCCATCCCATGCCAAAACTGCAACCGTTAGCCCTGCACTCTGCCCAGCTGTTACAGCTGCCTTAATCTCTGGGTGAAACTCTGTGCAGCTGTGTTCAACGGCTGCTGGAGAGCCAATCAAAACAACAGGAGATTGGCTACCAAGATTCACACGACCTGCAGCACCAGAACCAGGTGTAACTGAGAAATCTGTGGCCACTACGTTCTTTGCACCGCCCGCTAGCGCGTAGCGGGAAATTGCTAGGGCAACTGGGTGTGAGTTTGCAGATTCAATAGCATTTGCTGAAGAAAGTATCGTTGTTTCATTAACTAATGATGCAAAAGATGCACCTAGAACTGATCCAGCAGCGGCAGAAATTGTTGCATTCTGCACATTCATCACACCCTCTGTGAGAGTTCCAGTCTTATCAAAGACCACTGTCTCTACGTTGCGAGCAACTTCTAATACTCGTGGTTCGCGCAAGACTATTCCGCGCTGTGCTCCGCGTCCTGATGCAACAAGTAATGCAACAGGTGTAGCAAGTCCTAGTGCACATGGACAAGCAATGACAAGGACGGTAATTGCCACAGAAATAGATTGTGTGAGGGAATAACCGCTGTAGTACCAAGCGGCAAAAGTTGCAATTGAAAGCACGGTAACAATAGGAACAAAGACTGCACTAATTCGATCAGCCAAGCGCTGAATAGGTGCTTTAGTACCTTGGGCGCTAATTACCATTGCTGTGATGCGGGCAAGTTCAGTATCACTTCCCACTCGTGTAGCGCGCACAATTAATCGACCATTGTGATTAACCGATGCACCAATTACTTGTGAACCAGGACCCACATCTATAGGTTTTGATTCACCCGTAAGCATTGAGTTATCAACTGCGCTTTGCCCACTAACAACAATGCCATCAGTTGCAACACGATCACCTGGTCTGACTTCAAATTCATCACCAATTTGTAGTTGCTCAATTGGAACAATGAGTGGGAATCCCCCACGAACAATTGTTACCTCTTTACTACCAAGTGCTAAAAGGGAGGAAAGAGCTGCGCCAGCACGTGCTTTGGCTCTAGTTTCTAAGAAACGTCCAAGGATGACAAAGAAAATAACGCCAGCGGCAACCTCTGTGTAAACATCGCCCTCGCCCGTTGAATTTGCATAAATCGACCATGTAAATGCTGCTATCGAACCCATCGAAATGAGGTTGTCCATTGTTGGATGCTTCAGATTTCGTAGTGCAGCACGGTGAATAGGCCAAGCAACAAAGAGAACAACCGGTGCACTTAATGCAATTACTAGCCAAGCTGTGGCTGAATAGAGCGGATGAGGAAGTCCAAACACATCTAGCTGATCATGAATCCACATATCTATGCTGTGATGCCAGCTCATAACCATGGAGAGGGCTACTGCAGGAACAGCAAAAATAAATGCAAAGAACAAAGCCCTTGCTGACTTCTTACTATGCAAAGTTACTGCCTGAGCATCTTGTAAAAGGCTGGCTTTATATCCCGCTTTTTCAACTGTTTTGATTAACTCTTTAATATCCATATCTGCAGGTGCCATAACATGGGCAGTTTCGGTTGCAAAGTTAATAGTTGCTCGAACACCTTCCATATTGTTCAATGCTTTTTCAACGGCATTAACGCAGGAAGAACAGGTCATTCCCTCGATAGCAAGGGTTGTAGGTTCTAAGATCACTTCAGTTGCCATCTCCGCTTACCCGTTCAAGGCTTTGATGAGAGCTTCGTGTACTGCTTTGTTTGTAGAAACTCCGCTGCCACCAAATGGACCATGTTCACCTGAAGTATTTGTAAATACTCCTCCAGCTTCGCGCACAATAATATCTAGTGCCGCCATGTCCCACACTGCAAGAGTTGGCTCAATAGCAATATCTACAGCACCTTCTGCAACTAACATGTGAGACCAAAAGTCACCCATTCCTCGGGTGCGCCATGCAGTAGAAAGAATGGAGTTAAAAGCTTTTAAACGTGAACCAAAGCCCACAAAATCTGAATATGCAACTGATGCATCACTCACGGATGAAACTTGTGACACAGCTAATTTTCTACTCTGGCCATTAAAAGTGACATATGCACCTTCACAACATGATGCATACCATCGACGCGCAAGTGCTGGTGAGCTAGCAATTCCAACAACAACTTCCTGTGTTCCATCTTCGGCAACTTCAACAAGTGCAATCAACGTTGCCCATGTTGGAACTCCACGCATAAAGTTTTTAGTTCCATCAATGGGATCAATAACCCAGTAACGCTTTGCCCCTGTGATATCACTGCCAAACTCTTCGCCCAGTAATCCATCATTAGGGCGGTGTGTTGCAAGTGCTTCACGGATAGCCGTTTCTACGGCGCGATCTGCATCGGTAACTGGGGTGTTATCTGGCTTAGTTGTAATTACTAAATCTAAGGATTGATAGCGATCAAGTGAGATTGAGTCTGCAATGTCGGCAAGTAGGTGTGCCAAAGCTAAATCTTCGGCGTACTTACTTTCGCTCATTTTCTATTCTTCCTTCATTCAACTCGTGCGCTCTATAGATTGAATACTAATCCTCTGGCACAAATACTGCTTGGTCCTTGACCGCTAACAAGGAACGAAGACTGCTCAATCTGGCCGTTCTCTCATGGTCGACTACCCCATTAGGCGTAGCCCATGCATCTAGTTTGCATGAACTCTCAGCGTGTGAGCAATTCGACAAACATGTTGCAGCCACAAGTGAGAGATCAGTAAACGCATCAACAATTCGACTGACATCTATATGGGATAAGCCAAATGCTCGAATACCTGGTGTGTCAATAATCCATCCATCGTGTGTGTCTAGAGCAAGTGCAACTGCACTAGAAGATGTGTGGCGACCACGGCCCGTTGATTCATTTACATCACCAGTTAGACGATCTGCTGCAGGAACAAGTGCGTTAATGAGTGTTGACTTACCCACACCTGAATGACCAACAAGTACAGAGATTTTGCCTGAAAGCATCTTATGTAATGCCTCTAAATCTTTCTCACGCGAATCACCCTTAATTGCAGTGTGCAAAATTTCAACATCCAACTTTGCATACTCAGCGAGAAACTCTGGCACTTGCCCTAAATCAGTTTTAGTAACAACTAACTTTGGTGTAATACCTTCGGTAAAGGCTGAAACAAGAAAGCGATCGATAAGACCACGACGTGGTTCAGGATTAAGCGCAGCAACAACAATCACAAGTTGATCTACGTTAGCCACAATCGTGCGCTCAACTTGAGCAGCATCATCAACAGTTCTGCTCAGTGAGTTTCTGCGCTCATTGACTGAAACGATGCGAGCCAAACTTCCTTCATCACCGCTTACATCACCGACAATAGAAACTCGATCACCCACCACAACTGATTTAGGACCCAGTTCTCTTGCACGCATCGCCGTGATAATCACACCATCATCACTGACACATGTTTGTCGCCCGCGATCAACTCCTGTGACAAGTGCTGAAATGGCACTGGAGTGACTTGGTCGATCTTTACTACGTGGACGTGTGCTGCGCGCAGGTCTTACGCGCGCATCTGATTCATCGTATTCGCGTGGACTCATGAGCACATTTTCTGGCTAAACAAGAAGAGAACTCCATAGCCCTGGAAAATCTGGCAAAGTTTTGCGAGTGGTTGCAATGTTTTCCACTTCAATACCCGGAACTACTAAACCAAGAACAGCGGCTGCTGTTGCAAGACGGTGATCATCGTATGTATGGAATACACCGCCATGTAGTGGAGCAGGCGTTATATGCAGCGCGCTTTCTTCTTCAACGACATTTCCACCTAGCGCATTTATTTCGCGCGTAAGGGCGGCAAGACGATCAGTTTCATGCAAGCGAAGGTGGGCAATACCGCGCAAATGCGAGGGTGAATCAGCAAGAGCGGCAACTGCTGCAATGGATGGGGTTAACTCACCAACATCATGTAGATCAATATCAATTCCATGAATAACTCCAGTTCCAGTTAAAGTTAAACCGCGCTCATCCATAGAAACCTTTGCACCCATTTGTGTAAAGATGGAACGTAATTGATCTCCTGGCTGAGTTGTAGAGCTTGGCCAATCTGCAATCGTGACACTTCCACCACAGACCATGGCAAGAGAGAGGAATGGCGCGGCGTTAGATAGATCAGGTTCAATCACTAAATCTTGTCCATGAAGTTTTCGTGGCTTCACGCTCCACGATTGCGCGCTTGTGTCAACACTTACCTGTGCTCCAAAGCTGCGCAACATATCAACTGTCATTTCAATATGAGGCATAGATGGCAATAGTCCGCCTTTATGTGTTGCAACAATGCCGTTTTCAAAACTAGGTGCTACTAAAAGAAGAGCTGATAAAAACTGGCTAGAAGCACTTGCATCGATTGTTAAGGCACCTCCTGGAATCTTTCCCTTTCCATGCAGTTTCATTGGCAAGCTATAGCGTCCGCCGTGTTCGATTGAAATTCCTAATTCTTCTAAAGCTTTAATAACTGGCCCCAGTGGGCGCTCATATGAACGTGGATCACCATCGAATGCAACATCTCCTGATGCAAGGGCAGCAAGTGGAGGAAGAAAGCGCATCACTGTTCCAGCATTACCAACATCAATTTTCACGCCGCCGCGAAGTGGAGCTGGAGTTACTACCCACTGATGTTCTTCTACGCCATTAACAACAACGTTCTTTTCTTCAATTCCAACACCTAATGCACGCAGCCCCGCAACCATCAATTCGCTATCGCGAGAAACAAGTGGGCGGCGAAGAATGGATGGGGAATCAGCTTGGGCTGCCAAAATCAATGCACGATTAGTTACAGATTTAGATCCAGGAATGACAACGAAAGCCTCGACTGGTCGTGAGCCGCGAAAGTGCGCGGGCCAGTGTGCGTTGTTATTCATCATCGCCTAAGTCTATCGCGGCTAACATCACTCTCGTTTTACGCATATCCTTTGCACATGTGTGGTCGTTATGCGCAAAGTGCAGATATGCGCGAACTCATGGAGCAGTTTGAAGTCACGGGCACTTCTCCTGCCCAATCCATTCCGCTTAATTGGAACATCGCCCCCACTAATCCGATCTATATTGTTCGCTCCCCTCTAAAAGAGCAATCCCAATCCAAGAAAGATTTAGCGATAGTGTCCTGGGGATTAATTGCACCTTGGCTAACAGATACCGCTGAAGCAAAAACATCACAATCTCGAGCTATAAATGCACGCAGTGAGAGTGTTCATGAGAAACCAACATTTCGAGATGCCTTTAAGCAACGCAGATGTTTAGTCCCAGCCCAAGGTTATTACGAATGGGCAACTGCATTAGGGCGCTACAAACCAAAACAAGCTTTCTATATTTCTTCTCGAGATGGTGCTCAGCTCTCTATTGCAGGAATTTGGAGCAGTTGGCGTGCACCTAACGGTGAAGTAATTGAGAGCGCGTCGATTATTACTCAAGAGGCACAAGGTGAACTTGCAACGATTCACAGCAGAATGCCAGTCTTCATGCCGCGTAATCGCTGGGATGCCTGGCTTGATCCTGAGAATAAAGAGATTGAAGGATTACGAAACTTAATGCAGGTCCAATCCCCCGAATCAATAGTGAAGGCCCACCCCGTTTCCTCGGTAGTTAACTCAGTTGCAAACAATGGAGCCCAGCTCATTGAGGCAATTGAATTGGGTGAGCCAGAGACCCTGTTTTAGCGATAATCTTTGCTAGCAATGACATCGACAGATTTAGTTAAAGAGAGCTCAGCGGAGCGTGCTGCCCGCTTTGAGCGAGATGCCCTTGCATTCACAAATCAGCTCTATGCCGCAGCGCTGCGTTATACAAAAAATCCTGATGATGCCAAAGATTTAGTTCAAGATACATACTTAAAAGCCTTTGCTTCATTTCACCAATTTGAACCAGGAACTAATTTAAAAGCCTGGCTCTATCGCGTTTTAACAACGACTTTTATTAATACCTATCGCAAAGACCAGCGCCGCCCTCAACTATCTTCTGGTGAAATCGAAGATTGGCAGTTAGCAGATGCTGCTTCACATACAAGTGATCAAGGTAAATCTGCTGAAGTAGAGGCACTTGAAAATCTACCCGACAGCGACATCAAACGTGCTCTTCAAGATATTCCAGAAGAGTTTCGCATTGCCGTCTATTTGGCTGACGTTGAAGGCTTCTCATACAAGGAGATTGCTGAGATTGTCGGTGTGCCAGCTGGAACTGTGATGTCCAGACTTCACCGGGGAAGAAAACAGCTGCGTGAGCGGTTAACAGAGTATGCAAAGGAACTTGGATATAACGTCAAAGCCAAGCCTTTGGCAAAGAAAACTGACCCTGATGAGGGGGCAGACTCATGAGTTTTTCATTTGTTACACCTTGTAGCCAAGTTCTTAACTCCTTTGTCCTACTTATCGAAGGCAATATTGAGCAACCACAGATGCAGCTCATTGAAGTACATGTTGCTGAGTGCCCTGCCTGTGAAGCAGAGCTTGCCCATGAGCGTGCGATGCGTTCTCTTGTGCAACAAGTCTTGCAGCGAACATGTAATGAAGAGGCACCGCAAGAACTTCATAACGCCATCTTCAACCAAATTCATGGCCAAACAGCTGGGGCATTTACCGAAGTTGTCACACAGTTCAGCATGACTGAGATTTCCATCGAGATTGATGAGTTCGGCCAAGTTGAACACCGTGAAGTAACAATCGAACACACCGAAGAAATTCGTTACATCAATGAAGGCGATAATCCCACCACTTAAGGCTTAAGCAGGTAAGTTATTAATCATGAAACCTGCTGAAGAAGTCATAGGAGCCGTTGGTTTAACGGTTATGACTGTGCGGGCTGGTGACACTTCAGTTGCAATGGGAATTGGTGATCTACCAATCGTTTCTCAATCACAGTTAATTTCACTGATGGAGCATGCAGCAATCATTTCAATGGATGAGCATTTAGAGCCAGAAGAGACAACAATCCCTATTAGTTTTGAGATGATCACGTTGAGTCCATCTTCGATTGGTGCTGAACTACGTGCAGTCTCTACATGTATTGAAATTGAAAACCGTGAATTAACTTTTGAATGTGAAGTCTATGAAGGTGAGCGCCAAGTTGCAGCTGCCATGATAAAAAGATCAGCGGTGGAGCGAGTTTCATTCCTCGCCCGCACCGCCGCGCAATCTTTAATTTCTTAAGCTTTTTTAGTTGCCCAGAAAATCTCTGCGATTTCATCAATCTTTGCGATTAATTTATCTGCAACTGCAACATCTTGAGTTCCCTTTGTGCCAGCAGCACCTGCAAGCTTTGTTGCATCATTAAATAGTGAATGCAGCTGTGGGTATGCCTCAAAGTGTGGTGCCTTGAAATAATCAGTCCATAGAACCCATAGGTGTTCTTTGACTTGATGTGAACGCTCTTCTTTGATTGCTACAGAGCGTGAGCGGAAATCCGCATCAGGATTAGCTGCGTATTTTTCCATGCATGCTTTTACAGATAGAGCCTCAATCTTTGCTTGGGCTGGATCGTAAACACCACATGGAAGATCGCAGTGTGCGTAGACAGTTGTCTTTGGTGCAAACATGTTCTCTCCTCATTTATAAATTCGTGCCACTGGCACGCAGTTCGCATCGACTGAAGGAACTACAAGTGCGAGACTACCGCCCATGAGCAAATTTGGCACAGTCAAGGTCTCCGGTAGCTCCATGCTTCCCGCATACCGAGATGGAGATTGGCTCTTTGTCAGTTGGATAGATGGGGCGGCGGCTTTGGACGCAGTTGGAAAATCCATTCTCGGCAAGGTCGTTGTTGTTGAACGTGAAGAAAGACCTGGAATCTTTTTAGTTAAACGAGTTCAGAAGTTTCATAGCGGCAAGTTTTGGGTTGAGGGCGATGCTAACGAGAGCACTGATTCACGAACATGGGGTTGGATAGCAGCCGAAGAGATAGTTGGTGTGGTTCTATTTCGCTACAAGCGAGGCAAAAAACTCGTCTAGCGCGTGAACGCTTCGAGCATTAATGCTTTTTGCTCATCTTCATGCAAGTGATGATTTCCAGTTGCAGGTGAAGCTGTTGCTCTGCGAGAGATACGACGCAAAATACGAGAACCAAATCCGTGACCACCATGTTGTTCTGAAGTTCGAAGTGCAATGTGTGACCATGGACCTTGATTTGCTGGTTCATCTTGCACCCACAACAAATTAGCATTTGGATGCTTATTAGCCTCTGCAACCATTTCATCAATTGGAAGTGGATACAAAAGTTCAACGCGAACAATTGCAGTTGAATTCTCACCAAGCTTTGCACGCTCTGCAACGAGATCGTGATAAACCTTGCCAGAACAGAAGATGACGCGAGATGCATTGCTTACTGAATCATCAGCAATAACTGGCTGGAAGTGTCCTGAAGTGAAATCACTCAAAGCAGATGCTGCAGCCTTTAGGCGCAACATTGATTTAGGTGTGAAGACAATCATTGGGCGACGGGCTGGGTTCTTTGCATGCCAGCGCAGTAAGTGGAAGTAAGAAGCAGGAGATGATGGCTGAGCCACAGTCATGTTTTGTTCTGCGCATAATTGTAAATAGCGCTCAATACGTCCTGAAGAGTGATCTGGTCCTTGACCTTCATAACCATGAGGCAAGAGAAGAACTACGGAAGAGCGCTCACCCCACTTTTGAAGAGCCGATGAAATGAACTCATCAATAATTGTTTGCGCACCGTTGGCAAAATCTCCGAATTGGCCTTCCCATAAAACAAGGGCTTCTTCGCGCTCAACGCTATATCCATATTCAAAGCCCATGGCTGCATATTCGCTGAGCAGAGAGTCAACAACAAAGAATTGATTTTCATCAGAGATTAAGGCGCGAAGTGGCGTCCACTCATTTCCATTTTCTTTATCAACGATTACTGCGTGACGGTTAGAGAAAGTTCCACGGCGTGCATCTTGGCCAGCAAGGCGAATTGGTCGTCCTTCTTTAAGAAGTGAACCAAATGCCAACATCTCTCCTGTTGACCAATCAATCGAGGCATCGTTAAGTGATTCAACGCGCTTAGCCAACTGCGGTGAAAGTTTTGGATGAATACTAAAGCCCTCTGGAGTTGCGATTTGTGTTGCGGCAATTTCGCGAGCAAGCTGCTCTGGAATTGAAGTAACAATTGTGTTTGCATCCGGTGCAACCGGTGCCTTGAAGTTTGGATCAGTTTGCGCACCTAAGTTATTAACTGCAGCAAAGACAGCTTCAAGTTGTGCTTGATAGTCGCGTGCTACTTCTTCTGCCTCTTCAACAGTTATGTCACCACGGCCAATAAGTGCTTCGGTATAAAGAAGACGTGTAGAGCGCTTTGCATCAATGAGTTTATACATCAACGGCTGAGTAAAGCTTGGCTCGTCGCCTTCATTGTGACCACGACGACGGTAGCAAACCATGTCAATAACAACATCTTTATTGAACTCTTGGCGGTATTCAAAAGCTAAACGAGCAATGCGAACACATGCCTCTGGATCATCACCATTAACGTGGAAAACGGGGGCCTGGATAATCTTTGCAAAGTCAGTTGAATAGCGTGAAGATCGTGCTGAACTTGGTGAAGTAGTGAAGCCAACCTGATTATTGATAACAATATGGATAGTTCCACCTGTGCGATATCCAGCTAACTGAGACATCTGAAGAACTTCTGCGTTAACTCCCTGGCCAGCAAATGCTGCATCACCATGAAGCAAGATTGGAAGTACAGAATAAGCATGTTTAATATTGATTCGATCTTGCTTAGCGCGAACAATGCCCTCTAGAACTGGGTTTACTGCTTCCAAGTGTGAAGGATTTGCAGCTAAATAAATCTTTGTTGTTGCACCAGAGTGCGCAGTGAAAACTCCTTCAGTGCCCAAGTGGTACTTAACATCGCCAGAACCTTGAACTTGGTTTTCTGCATAGTGACCTTGGAACTCTTGGAAGATCTGTCCTGCAGATTTACCAGCGATATTGGCTAAGACGTTTAGACGACCACGGTGTGGCATTCCAATACAGACTTCATCCAACTTTGTTTCTGCTGCAGATGAAATAACTGCATCCAGAAGTGGAATAACAGATTCCCCACCTTCTAGCGAGAAACGCTTCTGCCCAACAAACTTGGTCTGTAAGAAGTTTTCAAATGCTTCGGCGCTATTGAGCTTATAGAGAATTCGAAGTTGTTCTTCACGCGGTAATACCTGCACGCCAACTTCAACGCGCTCTTGAATCCATTTACGCTCTGCTGGGTCATCGATATACATGTATTCAACACCTACTGTGCGACAGTATGAGTCACGCAAGATTCCAAGAATCTTACGAAGTAACATGAACTTCTGGCCGCCAAATCCACCGGTAGCAAACTCACGATCTAGATCCCACAAAGTTAATCCATGATTTTGAACATCTAAATCTGGATGGTTGCGCTGGACATATTCAAGTGGATCAAAATCTGCCATTAAGTGGCCATTGGTGCGATATGCCTGGATTAACTGCTGAATGCGAGCTGTCTTATCAATCTCTTCATCATGGATAAACTCTTTATCTGCAGCCCAGCGAATTGGCTCATATGGGATATGCAGGGCTGCAAAGATTTCATCATAGAAACCATCTGCTCCCAGAATGTATTCATGCATTCTGCGCAGGAAATCACCAGAAGTTGCGCCTTGAATGATGCGGTGATCGTAAGTACTAGTGAGGGTAACGACCTTACTAATAGCAAGACGGGCCAAAGTCTCTTCACTAGAGCCCGCAAATTCAGCTGGGTAATCCAGCGCTCCAACACCCAGAATTAAACCTTGTCCTTGAACAAGACGTGGCACTGAGTGCACTGTGCCAATTGTTCCTGGGTTAGTAATAGACATTGTTGTTCCTGCAAAATCATCAACAGTTAATGAACCATCACGTGCCTTCTTAACTACTGCTTCATAGGCACTGCGGAACTGTGCAAAATCTAAAGACTCACAACCCTTTACTGAAGGCACCAATAGCTGGCGTGAACCATCGGGTTTAGCTAAATCAATGGCAACTCCAAGATTGATGTGTTCTGGTTTTCCAATAGCTGGCTTTCCATCAAGTTCACCAAAGAAGGCGTTCATCTCTGGCATCGCGCGAACCGCTTTGATCATGGCATAGGCGATGATGTGAGTGAAAGAAACTTTTCCACCGCGAGCGCGCTTCATGTGATTGTTAATCACAATGCGGTTATCAATCATTAACTTGGCAGGAACTGCACGCACTGATGTGGCCGTTGGAACTGAAAGTGAAGCTTCCATGCTTTGTACAACGCGAGCAGAAACTCCACGGATAACTTCAAGAGTTGACGCACTTGGTGTGCTTAGAACTGGTGCTGGTTTCACAACTGGATCAGCAGGCTTTGGTTGTGGCGCTGCACTCTCGCGAACAATTGGCTGAACGTGTGGAACTGGCGCAGAAGTTTCAACAGGTGGAACTGGTTGTGGCGCTGGAGCTTTTTGCGCAGCTTTTGGAACAGGTGGAACACCTTTGGAAACTGGAGTGGAAGATGAAGATGCAGTTGCAGGAGAACCTGGTTTATTGTTTTTAAAATACTCAACCCATGCAGGGTCTACAGAAGAAGGATCCTGCAGATAGTGCTCGTACATTTCATCGACGAGCCAATCATTTGCACCAAAATCCTGTGCCGACACTGGCGAGCTCCTTCTTGGCGGTAATTAGGTTAAGCCTATAGCCATGCGGGGCTGGGTTAAACTAAAAAACTGCCACAGGAGCGCGAGATAGACCACAAAATCACTACCTTTAGCGCTTCCTTGGATCTGCTGGAGGCTAGAGCCCTACGGCACGTTCAATCTCAGCCACGGCATCTGAAATATCTTGAGCCACGGCCACATCTTTGCAATCGACTTTCTTCCACCCAGGTCCGCCCAGCACCACTCTGGGCATTGGTCGTATTGTCGGGATGTCATTGAAATACTTAGGATCAGCGTTTTTAGGAAGCTGTGCCCATAAGAAAACAGCTGGTGGAGCAGATCGCGTGATCATTGCCGACAATGCTTCCAGAGGTGTCCTAGAGCCAAGAAAATATGTTTCGATTTTACGCTCTGCCAGAGCCGCGGCTAGTGCGTGAAGTGCAAGTGAGTGAAGCTCTTCACCAACGGATGCAAGAAGAACTGGATGAGCATTCACGGGCTTTCTAATATCCTCAACATGCTCTCTCAAAATAGCTTTGAGAACCTCAGTAAGTAAATGTTCAACTTCAATTCCTTCACCGGTCGCTTCCCATTCACTTCCGACTATGACAAGCAGTGGAACCATGACCTCAGACCATGACTGTTCAACACCAAATTCAGCAAGATCTCTACGCAAGGCAGCTTCGATGAATTTTTTATCTAACGCTTTGGCTGCATTATGTAATGCTCCAACTAATTCTTCTCGGACTATGTATTCCTCAACAATTTTTTCAACTGAGATTGTCCCCTTATGGTTTTTAGCTTGCTCGGCTGCATCGGCCGGTGCTACTCCAGTTGCAATCAATCTGCGCATGAGGGTCAATCGAGCAAGATCTGACGGGCAATAGCGGCGATGCTCGCCGCTCTCATGAGCAGATGGGCCTAGGCCATAGCGGCGATCCCAGGTGCGAAGGGTGGCAGGGGCAACTCCCAAGCGCCGGGCTACAGCAGCCACGGTCAGAAGCTCATCTTTAGTTGCCACGGGCCAATGGTGGCCTGAAGTGGCCCAACTCACCAGTTGAAACACGCCTTTGAACAACTTTTGGAGCGTTGAGGCTTGAACAACCTATGGCGCGGTTGTACAGTGGGCGCATGGCTGAAACATCACGATTACCCCGCCCCGTTGCTGATGAATGGGAATGGCAGTACCAGGGTTCATGCCGCGAGCTTCCAAGTGAGATGTTTTTCCATCCCGATGGCGAGCGCGGTCCGCGCCGTCGCAATCGCGAAAATACTGCCAAAGCTATTTGTGCAGCGTGCCCAGTAATTAAAGCTTGCCGTGCCCACGCACTTGCCGTGCAAGAGCCATATGGAATTTGGGGCGGTCTTTCAGAAGATGATCGCTTAGCAATTTTAGGTAAAGACGTTACTCCAGATGTTTCACATGCATCATAAGTTTTAACTCTCCTCCTGAGTTGAAAAAGTAAAGCCCCGCAGATTTTTCTGTGGGGCTTTACTTATAACTTCTTCTTTCTTAGTGGCTGTGTCCACCTGGGCCATGTGAATGTCCATGTCCGCCTGCAGCTTCAGCTGCTGCTTGCTCTGCTGGCTTTTCAAATACAACTGCTTCAGTTGTAATGAACATTGCTGCAATTGATGCAGCGTTAGCTAGAGCTGAACGAGTTACCTTCACTGGATCGATAACGCCATCTTTTGCAAGATCGCCATAGATATCAGTTGCAGCATTGAAACCTTCATTAGGCTTCATTGCGCGAACCTTTGCAACTACTACGTAGCCTTCTAGTCCTGCGTTTTCTGCAATCCAACGAAGTGGCTCATCGCAAGCTTTGCGAACTAAACGCACGCCGACTGCCTTATCGCCAGTGAATCCAAGATCGCCTTCTAGAGCATCAGCTGCGTGCACAAGTGCTGCGCCTCCGCCAACAACGATTCCTTCTTCAACTGCTGCGCGAGTTGCAGAAATTGCATCCTCAAGACGGTGCTTCTTTTCATTGAGTTCTACTTCGGTGTGTGCTCCAACTTTGATGACGCAAACGCCACCAGCAAGCTTTGCAACACGCTCTTGTAGCTTCTCTTTATCCCAAGAAGAATCTGAGTTTTCAATCTCTTTGCGAAGTTCGCTCACACGGGCAGCAACTGCGCCCTTGTCTCCAGCACCTTCAACAATTGTTGTTGCATCTTTTGAGACCACGATGCGACGTGCGCGACCGAGATCTTCTAAAGTCACAGCATCAAGCTTCATACCAACTTCAGCAGAGATAACTTGTCCGCCAGTTAACGTTGCGATGTCTTGCAACATTGCCTTACGGCGATCACCAAAGCCTGGGGCTTTAACTGCAACTGAAGTAAAGACTCCACGCATGCGGTTAACCACTAGCGTTGATAGAGCCTCACCTTCGATGTCATCAGCGATGATCAAAAGTGGCTTAGATGTTGCAGATACCTTCTCAAGGATTGGAAGTAGTTCTGCTAAAGCAGAGATCTTTCCAGCTGAGATAAGTACATATGCATCTTCAAGAATTGATTCCATGCGATCTTGATCTGTAACGAAATATGGGGAGATATAGCCCTTATCGAACTGCATACCCTCTGTGAACTCTAGGTCTAAGCCAGTAGTAGATGCTTCTTCCACAGTGATAACGCCATCTTTGCCAACGCGATCCATTGCCTCAGCGATTAAATCACCAATGGCACGATCTTGGGCAGAGATAGTTGCAACATCTGCAATCTGTGCTTTTCCACTTACTGGAGTTGCTTGCTTGCGAAGGTTTTCTGAGACTGCAGCAACTGCAGCTTCAATGCCTTGCTTAATATCCATTGGCTGTGCGCCAGCTGCAAGGTTACGTAGTCCTTCTTTAACCATTGCTTGAGCAAGAACAGTTGCAGTTGTAGTTCCGTCACCAGCAACATCATTAGTCTTAGTTGCTACTTCCTTAACTAGCTGTGCACCCATATTTTCAGCAGGATCTGAAAGTTCAATCTCTTTTGCGATAGTCACGCCGTCGTTAGTGATAATTGGAGCACCATATGACTTAGCGATAACTACGTTACGACCCTTAGGTCCAAGAGTTACTTTGACGGTGTCAGCAAGAATGTTGACGCCACGTTCCATTGCTCGACGTGCTTGCTCGTCGAATTGAAGGGATTTTCCCATTTACTTCTCGATTACAGCGAGAATGTCGCGTGCTGAAAGAACCAAGAGGTCATCTCCACCGTGCTTGATTTCAGTTCCGCCGTACTTGCTATAAAGCACTACATCGCCAACTTTGACATCCATTGGAACGCGGACACCATCATCAAAGCGACCTGGACCAACTGCAATAACAGTGCCCTCTTGTGGCTTTTCTTTTGCTGTATCTGGGATAACAAGACCAGATGCTGTTGTTGTTTCAGCTTCGTTTGTCTTGATTACGATGCGATCTTCTAGTGGCTTAATGGCCATGTGCCTAACTCCTTTTAGTTCAGATTTCCTCGTGCGGGCCCGGTTAGCAGTGTGGACCCGTGAGTGCTAACGCAAGGTTAGACGGGGCTATTCCCAACGGCAAATCGGCTAGGACAGGCTCACAACTGTTACTGGCAGGCTGGAATCGGCATCAAATGCCACAGGGCTTGGCTCACGCCCAGCTGCTGCCATTAGAGCGCCCAGGCTGGCCACCATCGCTCCGTTATCGGTGCAAAGGCCTGGGGCTGGGATCCTCAATGTAATACCCGCCTTTTCGCAGCGTTGCTCGGCGACAGCTCTTAATCTGGAGTTAGCGGCCACACCACCAGCAATGACTAAGGAATCAATCCCACTTTCCTTACATGCCGCCAGCGCCTTTAGCATCAAGACATCAACAATAGATTCTTGGAAAGAGGCTGCAACATCGGCGCGAACATAATCTGGAACGCTTTCTAGATATCTAGCAACAGCGGTCTTTAAACCTGAGAATGAAAAGTCATAGGGGCGTGTTTGCCAATCATTGGAAGTTGTTAGCCCACGTGGAAAATCAATGGCAGTTGCCTTGCCCTCTTTTGCCATCGCATCAATTGCAGGACCTCCTGGAAAACCTAACTTCATTACTCTAGCTATTTTGTCAAAGGCCTCACCGGCAGCATCATCAATGGTTTGGCCTAACTTCACTACCGATGACGTAATGTCATTAACCTGAAGAAGTGAAGAGTGACCACCACTAACTAGAAGTGCAATCGTTGGCTCAATCTCTTGCTTATGAGTTAAGTAATCAACGCTGATGTGGGCAGAAAGATGATTGACTGCATAAATCGGTTTATCCAAACCAATAGCAAGACCTGCAGCAGATCCCACACCCACAAGCAGCGCACCTACTAAACCAGGTCCTGCTGTGACTGCAATGGCATCAATGTCGCTAAGTGAAACCTTCGCATCAGCTAGCGCCTTTTTAATCGTTGGCTGCATCGCCTCTAAATGCGCACGGCTAGCAATTTCAGGGACAACTCCCCCAAAGCGCGCATGTTCTTCAACGCTAGAGGCAATGACATTTGCCAGCAATGTGCGACCGCGGACGATCCCAACTGCAGTCTCATCACATGAAGTCTCAATTCCAAGTACCAGAGGCTCACTCATGGCAGCTCCTTGCGCATGACTAAGGCATCTAAACCACTACCAAAGTAATCTTTTCGAATATTTAGCTTTGAATATCCAAGTGATTCATACAGAGAAATCGCTGCAACGTTATCTGTCTTAACTTCTAGCATCATGGCAATTGAGCCTTGGGCTATTGCCCATTCGGTAATACCTGCCATTAAATGGCGCGCTATCCCCTGCCCGCGATGCTGGGCGATAACGCCAACGGTCAAAATATCTGCCTCTGCTCCTCCAGGTGCAAAAACACCTGCATAACCAACAACACTTTGTCCTTCATCCACGGCCACAATAAAGCGACGTGTGGGAGCAGATATCTCTTCACGATATTGCCCTGATGACCAAGGTGAATATGGAAATAACTCTTTATCTAATGAAACCAGAACCGGAATATCCATCGAGTTAGCATCACGGTAAGTAATCATTTTCGATCCGCCGTTGCCACTGCATCTGGTCGTCTGAGATATATAGGTTCAGTGATATTTCCGCTAAGTGCAACTAGCGCGTTCATATCTGGAAACAAATCGGCATGGATGGGAGCACCTGCTACATCTGCCGGAAAACTTACTGCTGGTTCACCAATTCGCACGCCATCTTTATAGCGTGCCCAATAAACTTCTTTGCGTCTTGCATCAACGGTGACAATGAAATCTCTTTCATTTACTTGTGCAGCTATTGCATCTAGCGAGCAAACACCACGAACTGCAATACCTCGAGCTAATGCAAAGCTTTCGGCAAAAGCAATACCAACGCGAAGACCTGTATAGGGACCAGGACCCATTCCGACGACAACTGCTTCAATTGCGAAACCCTGTATGCCTTCTTGAACTAGAGAAGGCAGCGCTGGGCCGTGCTCTGTCGCACCATCACGGTGCCCACTCCAAAGCATTACTCCATCCTCAACAACAGCAACTGATGTGCGAGAGGTAGAAGTATCTATGGCTAAAGTAATTGTCATAGCGCAAAACCATTCCAGCGCGCACCAATAGCTTTAATCTCAACTTGGCGAATCTCATTTGTCCTATCAATGCTTATCTCTAATCGGTCTTCACTCAGGCGAGCAGATTCAGCCCCGCCCCATTCAACAACTGTTACTGAGTTTTCAATATCTAAATCCAAATCATCCAAAAAAAGATTGGGATTTTCTGTGTCAATGAGACGGTATGCATCCACATGAATCATGGGCAGTACACCTTTATGTGTTCTAGAGATTACAAACGTTGGAGATGTGATGTCATCTATTCCTAAACCTTTGCCAATACCTTGTGCTAAAACTGTTTTACCTGCGCCAAGGGGGCCATTAATGAGAATGAGATCGCCAGCTTTGAGTTGAGTAGAAAGAAAGATGCCCAAATCAAGCATCTGCTGCGCTGTTGCTATTTCAATCTTCACCGCTTAAGAGTAAAGGAAACGGGGGCCTCGGTTTCCCGAAGCCCCCGTTTATTACCCTCGATGTATTACTAGAGATTATCCTCCGTAGTACTTCAACCTTGGAGCCGTATACCCACGATCGTAAGTCATATTTCCTGCCTTACGAATCTTGGTGAGCATTGGACCTCCTGAAAGGTTCTTCCCATTGTCAGCCGCATATGCAAGTAGTTCTGCTATTGCTACGTACTGCTTAGTGGTGAAGTTACAGTGGTTAGTACCACTTGCAGCAGGAACAGATGTATCTGGTGCTCCAGCAGCTGTGTACTTGGTGTACTTCTCAGGTGGCAGGTTCCAAAGGACTAGCTGGTTGTTAGCAGGACGCTTGCGATCTCCTGCCTTCCTTGCAGCTACCCACTTATCTGCCCAATACGTTGCATACTTATCAACAACTGACTGCTGGTTTCCAGCAGTAGTTACAGGATCAGCAGTGCCCGTAAAGAGAATGGTTGGGATATCAACCTTTCCAGAATGCGAAGCAAGTGTATTCAACTTCGCTACTGCAGCTGGGTTTGCCTTAGCGCGTGGTGATGCAGCAAGAACACTGAGAAGTCCACCGATTCCTGAGTTACCAGAAAGTGCTGAAGCCCAGATGAACTGTTCTTCTGCAATACGTGCTGCGTAGTCAGTAGCAGTGTTATCAAATACTGCACCGCCAGCTTGTAGCTCAAGATCATGCGTTGCAAGAACTGCAAGTGCTGCAGCGTTTGCCACGTTCTCAAGAGCTGCGAAGGCAGGGTTAATCGCAAGGATGAATGAGGTTTGTGATGCAACAGGCAACACTGATGGTGCTGATGTTGAATCAAAGTGAGCTGATTGCAACGGAATTCCAGACATCAACGCAACCATTACAAGTGCGCTTCGTGAAGGAATCCCCTTGATGGCATCAGGAACTTTAGAAGTCGCTGGCCATGCAGGTGTCGAGGCATTAGCTGCAAAAGCTGCCTGCAGTGCTCCGATAACTGTGAAGACCTTTACTAGGTCGCCCATCGCTTCGGCATAACCTGCAGCTCCAGCTGAGTAATTACCGCCCTTGATTGTTGGATCAAAGAAAGTCTTGATTCCCCAGAGTGCATCTCCTGCCATTGTCATAAGCGGAGTGACATCGCTAGCCATACACAGTGGTGCTGCAGCGCTGAAGAGATCTGAATGCTTCTCTGCAAGTGCTTGAGTAATGAATCCACCAAGTGATTCGCCCCATGCAACAACTTTTGTGGTCTTCGTAAACTGCTTCTTGAAAAGACCTACAAGTTCAACGTTTGTCTTGATAGCTGAATCTGCATTCCAACCTTGGCGTGCAAATCCTGAACCGACAACGCCATATCCCTTAGCCAAAAGCGCAGCAATTACTGTTGCGTTTGGACCAGGTTGAGGCGTATTGGTAACTGTGTATCCACCATATCCAGGAATTCCAGCAGGAACTGGAACGTTTGGACGATATCCATGTGAATAGAGATAGACAGTTCCGTTGAAGTTTGCAGGCACCATCATTGCGTACGGTGCACCATCAGATGTCGCACCACCACATGTCTGTACTGGACTCTTGCCATCGCAAGCAGGAGCTGCTTGTGCGACCGTTGGAATTGAAACGATAGTAATTGAGAGCAGTGATGTAACTGCTATGAGCGTTAAAGAACGCTTGAATTTAAAGTTTCTCATTAGTTGTTTGGTAATCCTTTCGCTGGCATTGCCGGACGCTTGAAGGTGGATACCACAACTGGACCAGAGCCACTATCAGTGGTGTAAAGCGTTACTTTTCCACCGAATGGCTTTCTATCTCCGTTGGCATCCATAACTGCCATGTAGTAACCGGTGTGACCGACGTTGCTGGTCTTTGAATACCCAAGAGGAGAGTAGGCAACAGATGCAAAGGTTGAACCCTTGCTTTCCATAGCACTAATCAATTTCTTACGGGTTGGACTTGATCCTGCAGCTCGTAGACCTTGAACAGTCATGAGGGCGATGTTCATACCTTGAAGTACATAGTCATCAAATGCAGTACCAGTGTTGTACTTGGTATTGATCTCTTGGAACTGCTTGACGTACTCGTCGCTAGTGTCATTTGGTGATGGATTACCAGCTGGAGTCTGTGCGCCATTGAGAACTGCTAGAGGAACACCAAGTGCTCGTAGAGTTAATGGGTCTGCACCAACTGATCCAAGGATCCACTGTGGTGCGTACTTAGCTGCTGCAGCTACTGCTAGTAGCGGGGCTGTTGCTGAAGTTACGCCAAAGAAGACAACTACTTGAGCTCCACCTGCTGCAAGCTGGGAGACCCAGGTCTGTGCAGTGGCTGCGCTCTGAGTACCTGATGTGTAGGCCACAGATACATCAAACTTTGTACCAGCTGCCTTAAATGCACCCATTCCATCAATTCCAAATTCATCGTTTTGATAAACAATGCCGAGTTTCTTTCCAGCATGGTTCTCTTTGAGGAATTTTGCGATGATCTTTGCTTCCATTGCATAGGAAGGAAGAATCATGAAAGAGCTTGGATAGCTCTTCTTATTTGCAAATCCACTAAATCCAGTGTTGAGGAAAAGACTTGGAACGCCGCGCTTAGCAATGCCTACAGACTTATGTACTGATGTGTAGTTTGCAGTTCCAAGTGGGCCAACTAGTGCAAAAACTTTATCCTTTAAAATTAATTCATTTGTCTTAGCAATCGACAATTGAGGAGAGTACTCATCATTTTTTTGGATGAGCGTGATCTTGCGGCCATAGACTCCACCGTTGTCATTGACATACTTGAAGTAGGCGTTCATAGCATTGCCGATCTTGTTATAGCCTGGCGATGCTGCTCCAGTAAGAGGCAGAGTGATACCGAGCTTGATCTCGCTGCTGCTCACTCCTGTCTCTGCGTGTGCTGGGAGCGCTGTTGCAAATAGGCTGCCAACTGCGAGCACCGTGGCGACAAGCCAGGTCCCCTTTGCACGAGTCTTTCTGATCATTGTTTTCCTTCCATCGAGGGTGGTTGAACTTCTCGTAATCTACTAGTTACCTTCTAGTAATTTAAGGCACTCACGCTTTTTTATGGTGTCGGCTTTTGAGCTTCTCTCCTGGACCATTTGGGGTGAAAATCACTGAAAGGATGAGTAAAACGCTCACAATCAGAGCTGGGAGATAGTTGTTTAGGTTCTCACCACCCCCCCATCTGGTGGCCAGGACATCTGCGACCTCAGGTATTGCAACCAGAATCAACGCTCCGAAGACCACCCCTGGCAGGCTGGAGACGCCCGCGAGTACCGCCCCGGTAACTAGTGCAAATGAGAGAGCGAGTGTGTAGGCACCTGGGGCGACCAGACTTATCGTCATGGCCAGCACCGCACCAGCAAGGCCAGCAATAGCTGAGCTGATGGTGAAAGCCAGAATCTTCATCCGCCCTGCATGAACCCCCGATAGTTCGGCGGCCAAAGAGTTACTGCGGATCGCACGCCATGTTCGTCCGTAGCGCGATTGAAGGATATTAGAGGTTATAAATAAAGAGATCAGAGCTATGAAGGTAGCGATCCAGAAGAACCATTTATATTGAGTGAACTCTTCGCCAAACCTTTCTGGAGGAAAACCAACATCAAAGAGAAGCCCAGGTACTCCTCCAAGAAATGCAAATTGATTAGCAATTTCTGGAAGACCCACAGCTAGAGCCAGCGTTGTTCCCGCCAGATATGGTCCCGATAATCGAGCAGCTGCTAAACCAAGGAAAGCACCAAAGAGAGCTGAGACAACTACTGCCATCACAAATGCAAACCAAACTGGACTCCCTAGATTATTAAGAGTCAGAGCCGCGGAATAACCACCAACAGCCATCATCGCGCCATTACCAAGTGATACTTGGCCAGAATAACCAGTGAGTAAAACTATTGATGAGAGAGCAATTGCATACATCGCGATCTGCGCTCCTTGATAAACACGAAGTTCATCTACGCGATCACCGATTAAAAGTAAGACCCAACCTAGGAGAATGAAGAGAGCTAATTTTTTACGCACGGCGCGCCCTGCCTCTCGCCATTATTCCATCTGGCTTAACAAGTAGCACCACGATGAGAACTACGAATCCACCGATAAAGACCAAAGACGTACCGACGTAGTTCAAAATAAATGTCAAAGCTATTCCAAGAATTAAGGCTCCAACAACAGAGCCGACCATACTTTCAAGTCCGCCAATAACGGCTGCAATAAATCCAAAGACTAGTAACAGATCTAGCGAATAAGGTGAAAGGAAGTTAGAAGCAGTATTTAACATTCCAGCGACTCCACCAACTCCACCAGCAATTGCCCAACCAATAGTCCTTGTTCGCGCCGTCCTGATACCAGCTAACTGCGCAATCTCGGGTGCATAGGCCGATGCACGTAAAGATAGGCCTAGATTCGTGCGTTGAAATATGATCGCTAAAGCAATAAGAATTACGAAAACCGTCACGATGATCAAAAGATTTAAGGGCGAGAATGGAATAGTCGTTTCGCCTATGGTGAAACCATCTGTGGATGCTGGCGCTTTAATTGATTTGAACTCTCCGCCCCAGACCAATCCCACAATGCTTCGAACTAATCCGAGTAAGCCCAGAGTGGCAATTACTGGAGCAACCACAGCAGCGGGGCCTGAAACAGCGTGTTTAAATAAAACTCGCATGAAGAAATAATCCACGCCAGCCCCAAGTAGAGCACCAGCAGCGATTGCAAATAATAAGCCAAGCCAGAATATTTCAGTTCGGGTAGCTATCTCAAAACCAATATATGTGGAAAGCATCGCCTGGCCTGCTTGCGCAAAATTAACTACACGAGTCGATCTCCAGACCAGCACGAGAGCAATTGACATGAGGGCATAAATAGAACCGGTCGATAGTCCTATAAGAAAGGTCTCTAATAATTTTTGCATCAGTACCCCAAATATGCCGCGCGCACGGCAGGATCATCAATGAGCACTTGAGCATGGTTCATTGCAACAACTTTTCCAAGGTTGAGAACAATTCCAAGGTCTGCAATCTTTAATGCACCCATTGCATTTTGTTCTACTAACAAAACCGTTAAATTCATGGAGGTTGTTAAGTCACGAATTGTTTGGAATATCTGCTCAATAACAAGCGGTGCAAGACCGAGGGATGGTTCATCTAATAGGAGTAGTTGTGGTTTTGACATAATCGCTCGCCCAATAGCCAACATCTGTCGTTCACCGCCAGATAAAGTATCGGCACGCTGTTGTAAGCGCTCACCTAAACGAGGAAATATAGAAACAACTTGATCGATAGATTCTTTTGACTCTTTAGGATTGCGGCGCCAAATCGCACCGAGTTCTAAGTTCTCGCGCACTGTTAACTCTGGGATAACAGATTTGCCTTCAGAGACATGTGAAATACCTCGGCGAACTAGAGCTTCAGGTTTAATCCCGGCAATCTTTTCACCCTTCCACATAATCGAGCCATTGGTTGGTGTTTTAAGGCCAGAGAGAGTGCGCAGCAAAGTGGTTTTGCCCGCTCCATTAGCCCCAATAATTGCCGCTAGCTTGCCCGTTGGAACAGCTATTGAAACCTGGCTAACTGCGCAAATCGCACCATGGTGAACAGTTAAGTTGGAAACATTCAGGCTCATTTAGCACCTGTTCCCAGATAAGCAGCCATCACTGCTGGATCACGGCGCACAGTCTCAGCGTTGCCACTGGCAATAACTTCACCAAAGTTAAGAACATAGAGCTTGCTACACACCGACATAACAACATCCATATGGTGCTCAATAAGGAGCACAGACATAGATGCGCTCAAATTTCGAATGAGAAGGTTCATCCACTCAATATCTTGTGAACCTAATCCACCGGCTGGTTCATCCAACATCAAAATCTTTGGTTCACTTACCAGTGCACGTGCAATAGCAACTCGCTTGGTATCAGGATAAGACAATGTATCTGCGCGTCGATTAGCTAGGCCACCTGCATACACACGCTCTAGAGCACTAAATGATTTTGTGCGAATCTCTTTTTCATCTTTGCCACTTCGCCCTAACGCTGCAGAAAGTAATCCTGAATTTGCAAGGTGGTGCGCACCAACCATGACATTTTCAAGAACAGTCAAATCTCCAAATAGTCCAACACCTTGTAATGTGCGAGAGATACCCAAATCAACTAAATTCGAAGTACGTGGGAAATCATGATCTTTTCCATCTAAGAATAACTTTCCAGAATCTGGCTTTACTAAACCGCAGAGTGCATTAAATAAAGTTGTCTTGCCAGCGCCATTGGGACCAATTAATCCAACAACTTCATTCTTACCAATCTCTAAATAGACATCATTGAGAGCGCGAAGTCCGCCGAAGGAGACATTGACACCTTCGACGCGCAGCGCTGCATTATTAGTAGACATGAGGTGCGTAGATTCTAGACACACGGGGACCGATTCTTGTCACAATTTCATAATTTATTGATAACGAAGCGTTACCCCAGTCATCTGCGGTGTATTCACCGTGAGAGCCATCGCCAAAAACAACCACCCAATCACCTGACTTGGCGGTTGAGCTCACCCCTAGATCCACAACAAATTGATCCATAGAAACTCGCCCGATAATCGGAGCTCTCTTGCCATCAATAAATACGCCCGCACCTTGTGCAATACGTGGAATGCCATCGGCATAACCCATTGCAACAACACCAAGTTTTGTATCTTTCTCTGTTACCGCTGTTGCCCCATAACCAACAGGAGATCCGGCTGCCACTTCTTTTACTAAATACAACTTAGCTCGCAGTTGCATCACTGGTTTTAAACCTAACTTCTTACTATCCCCCATAGCTTTTGCATCTGGACTTAACCCATACATCGCAATACCCGTGCGCACCATGTCAAAGGCTGATGCGCTATCAAGTAACGTGGCAGCCGAGTTAGACAGATGCTTAATAGGTGGATTGATTCCAACAGCCTTTAGCTGCTCGACCTTTTTCTTGAACTCCTTGAGTTGATCAACATTTTGTTGCTCACCTGCCTCATCAGCACGTGCAAAGTGAGAGAAAATTCCCACAACTTCTACTTTAGAAAAATCTGCCTTAAGTAGTTCGTCCCACTCATCAAGGAAACCACCACGTGTCATGCCCGTATCAACTTCAATATGGATTCGTGGCTTATTAGGAAGTTTTGAAATCTCTTTAAGTGTTACCAAAGATGCAACTGCGACATCGATGTCATGTTTTGCAGCTGAATCAAAATCAGATCCTGGAGGAACTAACCAGGCCAAAATAGGAATACGAACTCCGTGTGTGCGAAGTGAAATTGCTTCTTCTAGTAGTGCAACTCCTAGCCAATCTGCACCGCTTTTTTGCGCGGCTAATCCAATTTCAACTAATCCATGGCCGTAAGCATCAGCTTTCACAACTGCCAATAGATCAACTTTAGAAGCAGATTTTAAAGTTGAAATGTTTGAAGCAAGTGCAATCAGATCAATGCGAGCTTCAGCGCGATGTTCCATTAATTGCGCTCCACAATCACCATGGCAGATGCAATACCGGCATCGTGTGAAAGAGATAAGTGAACCTGGGCCCCATCAACTAAATCAGCGATTTCACCTCGAAAGAGAAAGACTGGTTTTCCACTCTCTAAGTTAACGACTTCAGCCTCATGCCAACTCAAGCCCTTACCTGCACTTAACGCTTTAGCCAGCGCCTCTTTTGCCGCAAAGCGGGCGGCAAGTGAGTGAATGGGCTTAGTTCGTTCATTGCTTGTGAATAGTTTTTCAAGCAATCCCGGCGTGCGTTCTAATGAGGATTTAAATCGCTCGATATCAACGACATCAATGCCGATTCCATCAATCATGTTGCGGAGTCTAGTGCAGTTGGCTCTTTGAGGGAACGTAGCGATCTACGGCAATGACTGCCACAAGTAAGGCGCTTCCAATAAACAGGCCCCCCAATAAATCAGTAAACCAGTGAGTATGGCGAATAAGAGAAACGATGCAAACAGTTAATGAAATCGTTACAACTCCTGCACTGGCTAAGCGGCCTTGATATCTATCGACCTTTGCATATCTATAAATGAGATAAGCCAATATTCCCCACGATAGGACTGCATTAGATGCATGCCCACTTGGATAAGACATTCCACCAGCATGTAATAAATCAAAACCATCGCGGGGTTTAGTTCTACCTAAGACCAATTTGAAAGTTCCAACAACTAAATTCAATAAAATCAAGGATAGGAAAGCTAAGTTCAAAGGCCGCCACGTCTTAAACTTATAAGCAATAAATGAGGCAGCAATGATTAGTACTGTTGCTGTTAATCCACGTAGACCTAAATCATCTAATCTGCGAAGCAAGAACCCTGCAAATCCTTCAAACTGTGGTTTGGGATCACTATTAATTTTCTTGTCATATTCAACTAATGGGCCAAAAGTAAGTACTTGCTGTGTGACTAGGAGAAAACCGGTAAAGAGCAATAAAGACCAGCGCAAAGCGCGATCCATCTGTTTTCTGCGGTTTTGAATTTCTTTTTGCATTTACTCAACTGTAACTGATTTAGCCAAGTTCCTAGGCTGATCAACGTCATTGCCTCGTGCAACTGCCATCTCATATGCAAAGACCTGCAATGGCACCGTAGCTAAAACTGGCTGGAAAAGGGCTGGAACAACCGGAATACGAATAATGTGCTCCGCACCTTCCACATGTGCACCTTCTTCGGCGATAACAATGACTCGAGCGCCACGAGCTTTCACTTCTTGAATATTGCTAAGCATCTTTTCATCAAGTGCATGTTCATGTCCTGCAGGCAAGATGGCGATAACCGGTGTGCCCTGGTCGATGAGTGCAATTGGACCATGCTTAAGTTCTCCGCCGGCAAAACCCTCGGCGTGAATGTATGCCAACTCTTTTAACTTCAGCGCACCTTCTAGAGCAACTGGATATCCAATGTTTCTACCTAAGAACAAGACAATGTTGTTTTCAGCAAAGCTGCGTGTAAGTGCGCGCAATGGCTCTACTGTTTCAAGAATCTGTTCAATCTTTCCGGGAAGTTCCAAAAGCTCGTTATACAAATTTTCTACTTCTGCATCACTCAGAGATCCATTTACTTGAGCCAAGTGAAGGCCAATTAAGTAAACCGCAACCATCTGTGTGAGTAGCGCTTTTGTAGATGCAACTGCGATCTCAGGGCCAGCGTGTGTATATAAAACAGCATCTGATTCACGTGGAATCGTTGAAGAGTTCGTATTACAAATCGCTAATACTCGACCACCGGCAGCCTTTGCATGGCGTACTGCCATCAAAGTATCCATAGTCTCACCTGATTGTGAAATAGCGATGACTAAAGTTCCTGCATCAATAATTGGATCGCGGTATCTAAATTCACTTGCAATCTCTACTTCTACAGGGATCTTTGCCCATTTTTCAATTGCATACTTAGCAACCATGCCTGCGTGATAAGCAGTGCCGCATGCAATGACTGTAATTTTCTTAAGGGCACGGATCTCATCTGCACTCATTCGCAGTTCATCTAGAACTATCTGCTTGTTATCACTGAGGCGACCAATCAAAGTATCAGCCACAGCCTTTGGTTGTTCAAAGATTTCTTTGAGCATAAAGTGTGTGAAACCGCCCTTTTGCGCCGCACTTGCATCCCAGGAGATTAAATACTCTGTTGGCTTAATCGCTTTGCCATCTAGATCTGTAATAAGAACTGAGTCAGGGGTCATTGTCACAACTTCATCTTGGCCAAGTTCAATTGCACGCTTGGTGTAATCGATAAATGCTGCAACATCTGAGGCCATGAAGTTCTCGCCTTTTCCTAAACCAACAACTAATGGAGAATTTCTGCGCACACCAACAACAACCTCTGGTGCATCCCCATGAATTGCAAGAAGAGTAAATGAGCCTCTTAGAGCTTTAACTGCCTCACGCATTGCCGCAGATAAATCCCCGTTGTGCTTTTTGCGCAGATCACTCAGTAAGTGCGCAACTGATTCAGTATCTGTTTCAGATGAAAACTTATGTCCGCGGGCTTCAAGTTCTTTTCTAAGCTCTGAGTAGTTCTCGATAATTCCATTATGGATAACTGCCAACTTGCCATCGTTATCTACATGCGGATGAGCGTTGCGATCTGTTGGTCCACCATGTGTTGCCCAACGCGTGTGACCGATTCCAGAGTGAACAACTGGAAGAGATGTATCTAATGAACCTTCAAGATTTGAAAGTTTTCCAGCCTTTTTTTCAATAAAGAGTTTGCCGGGTGTTCCAAGTGCGATTCCTGCAGAGTCATAGCCGCGGTATTCAAGTCGGCGTAGACCTTCAATCAAGGGTGTTGCGGCAGATTGTGGCCCGCTGTAACCCACAATTCCGCACATAGATTCTTACCCCAGTTCGCTTTTTACAACATCTGCAAGTTCTCTAGCAACTTCTTGGGCAAGGCTATCACTGGCCGCTTCCACCATGACTCTTACGAGGGCTTCAGTGCCAGATGCACGAAGTAACACACGCCCACTATCTGCCAAGCGAGCTTCCGCCGCTTTTACTGCAGCCGCAATAACTGCAGAATCCGCCAACTTATCTTTCTTAACATCTTTAACATTGATTAAAACTTGTGGGAAGCGAATCATGGTTGCTGCGAGTTCTTGCAGAGTCTTTCCCGTGCGAACAACCTCTTGAAGTAGTTGCAGCGCAGTCAAAATCCCATCACCTGTATTTGCAAGCTCGCGCATAATCACATGGCCCGATTGTTCTCCGCCAAGTGAATAATCATGTGCAATCATATTTTCAAGAACGTAACGATCTCCAACAGGTGTTGTAACAACATCAATTCCAGCATCTTTCATCGCATGCATGAAACCAAGGTTGCTCATTACTGTGCCAACAACTGTGTTTCCCTTTAACTT
>Ga0208805_1000050_pt1 | contig 49887 bp, 46 predicted proteins | sample Colrivmet1553A02_FD_187659 | JGI IMG/M metagenome (GOLD analysis project Ga0208805, IMG submission 187659) | Estuarine microbial communities from the Columbia River estuary - metaG 1553A-02 (SPAdes) (version 2) | ecosystem: Environmental > Aquatic > Marine > Intertidal zone > Estuary | place... | reverse complement strand
AACCATTGAAATGCCCTAAAGGACATCGCAAAGACAGTGAAACAGGAGAATGTATAAAGTATACAGATACAAAGGAGTTCAAGGAATTAAACAATGATATTGACGACGACACCCAGTTATCCGAACTATCTTCAGACTCTGGGTCAGACTCTGGGGCAGTCTCTGGGTCAGAATCAAACTTGCCCAGAACTCCAAATAACCCTGAAAGTGACTTGTCAGAATCAAACTTGTCCAGTGATATATCAGAAACGCCATCTAATAATGAAAATGATTCATTAGACTCTAAATTTAAAGCCCTTCTTGAAGAAGTTTTAGACTACTATAAAAGAACGCAAGGTAAAATAAAGTTCGAATTGGTTAATTCACATACAAATAGGCAAAATTTCATAAATGCAGTTCTACATTACGAAAAGAATGCATCTGGTACTATTCAAAGATTACCGTTACATATTATTGACGCCCTTGACGAAGCTATATTAAGCTAGATACACTATAACTGGAATTATTTTTAGACGATGCTATATTGACTTAGATACACTTTATGATGCTAATAATTAGAATTATTTTATAGAGTTATTGTATTGTAAAGTAATGCAAAAGTTGGACATATTGATACTTGTAAGTATAATTTGTATTGTATTATATTTGATGTATCTCTACAATAAAGAAGAAAAACTGATAGATACAGTAAGGGACAATTCGAATAAAAGTATCATTGATTATATTTTTGGTTCAGTGTTACCATTTGCTAGATTTTAAGCTAGTTAATTATCCAATATATCTAATTGCGTACCCGGAATTCTTGGCATTTCTGACCTTTTCTCTACCATATCTCGTCTTTAATGCTTTTTTCAATTGTTTTATATCAAGAATTTTCGCATTTCCAAAATTCTCAATCCACCAAATAGAAAATTTATTGTATATATCTATGACTGTTGTTAGTCCTGACACGTCTTCAATATACATCAAATCCAAAAAATCACTAAAGTTATCACTTTCATTCTTGTATACATTAGTTGCCTTGGTTACATCCTTTGGTTCTACGAGACCGTCTTTCAAGAACTCTTTGTATTTTTGAACAAGTATATTTATAAATCCTACCTTCCATAATCTCATCTTTCTCTTTAAATCTGGGTCAATTTTAAACTCATTATCTTTGATTGGATTTTCGCAGAATCTACTATTGAATTCTGTAACTCTAAGTCTTCTCCATGTACCTCCATCAACTGATTCTATAATCGGAAGGTCATTACAACACATAATCATTGTACCCTGTAATTTGAATGTTATACAAGATTTAAACAAATCTCTAGCTACAATTGTATCTCCTCCAGTGTATTGTTTGAGTATACCAGTCTTTATCTTATCATCATGCTCTGGTTCTTGAAAATTAAAGATTCTCTTTCCTTTCAATCGAAAGACATCAGGGCTTGCATTACTTGGATTACCTCGTTTTGTAGTCAATAATCCAGTATCGATGCTTGTAATATAATCACCCAAAGTGTATTCCAAGAATGTTACAAGTGTACTCTTTCCATTCGCCCCAGATATTCCAGTCCACATGTAGAATTTTTCATCAATTAGACCTCTTAACGCTTTAGCTAGTGTTACAAGAGTATAATGGAGAATGTCCTTGTCTGGTAATATCTGAGACAACATTTCTAGGATTTCTTGTTCGTGTTCAGTGTTTTCTATGTAGTCATAACCAGTTGTAAATGTCAAATAGTCATTTGGTATTCCTTCCCTAAAAGACAACGTTGTAAAATCATACACTCCATTTTCAAATCCCAAAAGCATTTCGTTTGCATCAAGGCGCTCATAAAATTTTGGGTCGTGATTGTAAAAAAGATACACAACTTGTTGTAAAACTGCACTTTTGAATGAATTATCCTTCAATTTATACATCAACTTTGTAACTGATTTTTTATCTTCTTCATCTTCCAATGACTCTCTGTATTTTCTATATTCAGTATATACTTCTGTGGAAATGACAATGTTAATGTCATCATTTTGTTTCCATCTAATTCCATCAAACTTATACCAGGCAGGTGCTTTGGTAGTGTCTACTCGGTAAACGTCTTTAAACATTTGAAAAATGAGATTGGCCACATCAAAATGTGTAAGTGATAATGATTCTTGAAGATATTCAATGTACTCGCTTTCAGTGTATTCAGTCATGTATAATTTTACCCTTTTACCAGAGCAAACAGAGTCGTGGCATTTTAAAAAAATCCCATTTTCATTTTTTATGATATATAATGGATTAGAATTTCTAGAGTGTTTTCTACCAACAAATGGACAAGTGTCAAATGTAGATACTAATATTGTTATTTTTGGAGTAAGCTCTTTTACAGAGACCAACTTTGTGTCTGCTGGTAAAACTGTCACATTAAACTTTTTAATAGTTTCGAAAAGTTCAAGAGATGCATTGTCTAAAACAGCCTTCGATACAATATTCTTTTCTACGATGCAAGCCGTATTGTCTATTCCATAAAGAATGCTTGTATTGTAAAAATCAATGAGTGACATATACTCTAGATATTTCCCATCCTCTAATGAGTATAGACGGTAGACGTCATCATCTCCAGTTTGACCCTTTATTTTACCAGAGCCAATCATTCTGAGCCCAGTCTTGTATACTGAAGAGTCTACACAATCAAATTCTGGATGTTTTGAAACTATGTCAAGCGCTTCTTGTGTTCCTACAATTGTATTATAGAATGTTACATGATATCTGGCATCATTTGATTCTGTTTTACGTTTAGATACAAGATAATCCTTTGTCCCGAGAGATTCACAGAATGCATCCACTATTTTTTGAATATACGTGTCATCAAGACTTTGTTTCTTGTGTTCAATATCCAAAAAGAACTTAAATTTTCCATTGATTTTTTCAATTAAATATCTCTTTTCTATACCAAGTGTAGAATAATAATGTTTATAAAAGTTTTCAAAAGACTTGAATGGAACTACAAATTTCCCATTTACGAAAGATAGATGGGTAGGACCTTCTTCTTGTTTTGCTCTGAAAAGATTTAAATAGTTTGTAAAAGTCATATTTATCGTATTAGAAGTATATTTTTTTAAATTCAGTTTTAGATGAGTATATGGCCACTGTACAAAATTTTTTTATTACGATATACAATGAAAAAGGTAAGTTTTAATAACCAAGTTGCCATATTAGATACATGGAGTAGTTTTGAATATGATAGATGTCAAATAGAATCTATATTATATAAGAAGTCTTATAATAGAATAAATGACTCGGAATGGGTAAATCTATATAAACGATTGTATAAGTTTAAAATTAACGAAATGAGTGTGTATATAGATAACCAACTTTCAGTATGAAAAATTATTTTCTAGAGTAAAGTAATGATTAGAGAGTTAAAAACCAGTGATATCATGATTAATGGCGATAGTACAGTGATTAAATCTATATCAAAGCCTGCAATTCTACTTGTCTGGGCACAATGGTGCGGATATTGTACAAGATTTAAGCCCGTATATAATGAGCTTGACCAGCGTCTAAATGGAGGAATTGAGGTATTAGCTCTTGAAGACAAGCAAATTACGAATGCAAAAATGGCGAATGCTATTGGAGTACAAGGATATCCAACTATTAAATTTGTAAATGATTCTGGTGTTATTGTTGCTGATTACAAAGGGGATAGAAGTATACAAGACCTATTGAATCATATTTGTAAATTTTATCATTATTGTGTTTCAAATTAATACCAATATGACTTGTTTATACATTTAAATATTCCATATCCAATTTTGGTCTCAGACCAATCTGGTAATCGCGAGACATTGGTTTCCAAATCCAATCTCTGACACAGTCTTGTATTATACTACAAGACATCTTGGTATTCCTACGTCTACGTTTCTGAAGTCTTTTAGTACCATGATACCAGAGAAGTGTAAACTTGATTCTATCATATTCTATATTATCTACCCAATTTATCGTGTTTCCATAATCAAAATATCGCAAAGACGCTGGTAAGTTTTCAATTTTGGTGATTTGATTGTAGTTACACCAAAACTCTCGCAAAGACGCTGGTAAGTTTTCAATTTTGGTGATTTGATTATCACTACATTCAAATACTTGTAAGGACTCTGTTAAGTTTTCAATTTTGGTAATTTGATTGTAGTTACAATCAAATTCTTGTAAAGACTCTGGTAAGTTTTCAATTTTGGTGATTTGATTGTAGTTACAATCAAACAATTGTAAAGACTTGGGTAAATTTTCAATTTTGATAATTTGATTCTGGCCACAATAAAACTTTTGTAAAGACTCTGGTTTGGTCGTCATTAATTATTTCGAGTTCATGAAGCAGAATTCAGTTTACATTCAGATTAAATTAATTTGAAATTATCATAAATTTCATAGTGAGACTTGTAAATCCAGGAAAGTCTGGACTAGTGTATTGGATTTGACCACCTGATGTTATACTGAAATTAATACCAGAGTCTCCTCCAATATAACTTTCAGTCAAATCCCATGATGTTTGTTGATTAACTACTCTAAGATGATAATTAGAGTATACATTTGTAGTAGCTAGTACTCTAGTTGAAATATATATCTCTGCACCATATGCAGTAGACGGGATTAATGCAGAAGTGATATCTACTGCAGAAGTTTGATTGTTTGCTCCTGTGAATGAAACACTACTAATTCCAGTCGTAATGGCTACACCATTTACAGTGAGACTTCCACCAATTATCAAGTCCTTCTGAATTGACGCACCTCCAGCTATACTGAGCGCTCCTCCATTCGTAACACTTACAGAATTTGTTGTACATCGTACTCCTATCCCCCCTACTGTTACTAAACTTCCAGTAGATGACCCAGTACTCCCGCGTGTACCTAAAACTGATATTGTATCTAATTGTAATCCGACATAGGCCGTACTGTTTACACTTGCAAATCCAGGGTCTTGAACAGTGGCAGATAATTGAAATATATCACTAAATTCATTATAGAATAAACCAACAAATGACTTGTTATAAATATTTACAGTGTCATTAAGTGAAGGGTTTTGACTAGTCCATGCAGCTACAGTTGCAAGTCTACTACTACCGATGTACGCTGTTATCTTTCTAACTTGACTTGCACTAAATCCAGACGTCACCTTTATATACCATCCCGTGTAATAATCGTTTGTATTATTTGCAGAAGTACTTAGAGTTATTTGAGTACTGGTCATTGCACTTTGGTCTGGAATAGTATCTGTTACAAATGTTGTATCAGTTACAACATCACCAAGGCCAGCGTCATTATCTGCCTGAAATCTGGTGAATATTATACCAGCATCTCTGCTTCCAGCTGGACCAGAATTCAATACCAAAATGTTATCTACAAGATTTGTAGTCGTACTATTAACAGTTGTTGTAGTACCATTGACTACCAAAGTTCCGGTGACAACTACATTACCTCCTACGTTTAGATTTTTTGATAGCCCGATACCACCCTTTACTATCAAACTTCCTGTAAGAGTATCAATAGATTCTGTTGTACTATATATTGTACAATTCTTACCTATATTCAAGTCTTTGCTTAATCCTAAACCTCCATATAACACTACACTTCCAACTGTAGGACCAGTACTTTCTATAGTAGAATTAATTGTAAGTGCCTTCTGTATTGTACATGTATTTGTAATAGTTACTTCCCCTGTCGTATTAGAAATTGACAGTGATTTGTCCAAAAATCCCCCTGAAGAATCATATCTACTTATAGAAAATACAGAAGCATCTCTTTCTATACTGTTTCTTGTAACATTAGACCCTTGTAAAATAACCGTGCTTCCATTTAATACTACATTTCCACTAGCATTTACATCTCCTCCGATATATGCATTCTTTACTATACCTACCCCACCAGATATTAATGCACTACCAGTACTAGTACTAGTACTTTGGACAGTTCCAATAACTGAAATTGAACCAACTGTGATTGATGTAAAGAGACAGCTTCCAGCAGTAATACCTTGGGTTACATTTAAACCTTTAGACACTGATATTCCGCCAAGTGTATTAAACGAATTCGCTTCTGTACTATTCACTGAAATAATACCCCCTACACTTAGGTCTTTTGCAATCCCAGCTCCACCAAGTGTAAATATACTTCCTATTGTAGGACCTGTAGAGTTGACTGTAGAATTGATTTGAACAGTATTAGAGTTAACTGATGTTGCGTTAAATGACCCATTTACATTCAATTTAAAATCCGAAGTAGTAGTTCCTATACATACATTTCCATTTGTATTCAAATGTATTTGATTAGAAGTCCCTATATCAATCGAACGATTGACACCACTACCAGTTTGAACATTTCTTATAGTCACTCCACTAGTACTACTTGTGATAGCAAAACTCTCAGTATTAGTGCTACCAATAGTTCCTACCGACATCATAGATAGTACTGGAACAGCAGATTGTAAAACAAGACCTACATTACCTGTATTTGAGGTTAATTCTAAGTTGGATACAGTAGTTGCACTGAGTCTGTTGTTTAAATTCACACCTCCTGCAATTGTCAACGTCTTAGCTAATGTAAAACCTCCAAGTGTATTTATAGAGTTTGTCAACGTATTAGATGTACTGATAATATCAGTAGCGCTTAAACTTATAATATCAAGCGCTCCAGATACACTTACTGTACCACTAGTTCTGAGTAGAATTTGGTTAGTAATACCTGATTCGAGACTCAAGTCTTGCAATACACCAGTTCCGGTTTTTACAACTCTAAACTTGTATTTGTTCACTGATGAGTCCCACCCTAATGAAATATATTCTGTGTTTGTTACAGAGGTTGGCACACCTCTTCCAAAAATCTTTAAAGTATTTGTATCAGTTGCATCTCCATCTGCTGTGAAAAATTCAACAGAAGAGTCTGTTGCAACACTGTTACTTTGTAAAGAGATACTTGTACTACTTGACCCATTTCCAGAAAATGTATATGTCTGACTATTCCCCTTGAGACGGACATCTCCTGTGCCAAGTATTCTAAAAACTTCTGTAGTTCCAGCGTAAAAGGTGTGATTAGAAGTCTGTATAGGAATTCTATATGCCAAGTCAGAGTCTGAAATTACACCAAGGCCGACAAAATTACTTGTTTCAGTTAAACTACCAGTAGTTTGAAACAGTATTAGCTTATTACTTTGAGTAACGCTTTCAGTTATACCGACAACACTATTTACCCGTAAATCTCCTCCAATGACAGTATTTTTTACAACGCCTAAACCTCCATATGTTACAATCGAACCAATGGTAGTATGCGTAGACTGTATAGTGTTATTTACAGTCAATATCCCGTTTGAAAACGTATCCTTTTGTATTCCTAAACCTCCATTGATTACAAGAGACCCTGAAGTCGCTCCTAGAGATTGGGTAGTTGTTTCTATGGTAACTTTTTGAGAATCTATAGTCAATGAAGTAGTGCTTCCACTTAATATACTCACTGAACCAACAGAAGACCTAACAGTATTAGCTCCAATAAATAAATTAGCAGTAGTTCCATTTCCATTTACGTATGTGTCTTGACCAACACGCAAGTCCTTCCCAAATGCACCTCCTCCACCAACTGTTAAACCTCCTCCGTTTGTAAAACTAGTAGAATTTTGCGTACTACTAATAGAGGCTCCCCCTGATATTACTAAGCCACCTACAGTACTGTTAGTGCTAATCTTTGTACATTTTACTTGAATTATCGTACTTGATATATCCAAAGCTTTATTTGAGCCATTCGGTGCAATATAAACATTATCGTTTGATTCAGTATCTATAAAAAATCTTGACACTCCATTACCAGAAATAGTAACAGTACTATTTACGTTTTCTAAATTCAAATCTCCTCCAAATATTGAATTTTTACCAACTGCAATACCTCCACCTAATGTCAATGCACCACCACTAGTACTACTTGTAGCAACAGATGTATTAGCAATTCCAATGCTACCTAATGTAACAATACTTCCAGTTACTCTACTTGTACTATTTGTAGTATCAGTGATATATAACTTGCCATTATTGATATCAAGAGTCCCTGATTGAATTTCTATTTGTTTTAACCTAATACTAGACATACTTGTATTTTCCAAGTAAAAAAAAATACAATTATACATTTAATGATTATCATAAAACTGAATTGTGAAAGCATTTTATTAATCAATGAGTCAGAAAGTATTAGTGACAGGAGGATATGGTATGGTTGGAAAACACCTTCAAGAGTTTGCTACTCCAGGTTTTGTATTTTTATCAAGAAATGACTGTGATTTGACAAATATAGATGACACTTTTAAGGTATTTGAAAGACACTGCCCAGACGTTGTAGTACATTTAGCAGCAAAAGTGGGTGGATTATATGATAATATGAAGTATAACTACGATTATTACATCCAGAATTCCAGAATGAATTTGAATGTAATAGAGGCTTGTAAAAAATTTAAAGTAAAGAGATTGATAAATGTATTAAGTACATGCATCTTTCCAGATAATTGTGAGTTACCATTACAGAGTAAAGACATCCTGAAAGGTCCACCACATGACTCTAATAGAGGATATGCTTATGCAAAGAGGGACTTGTTTATCGGGTCCTCATTCCTTGATGACTCTTGTAAAGTAATCAATTTAATCCCTACAAATTTATATGGTGAATATGATACATTTAACGATACGAGTTCACATGTCATACCAGCATTGGTTTACAAACTTGTCAGAGATAAAGCTGTAACAATTCTAGGAAGTGGGAATGCGAAACGTCAATTTTTATATGCGCAAGATTTTGCTCATATTATCATGAATTTTATAGGTCTAGATATCAAAGAGTCTTTTACAAGTGTTGTAGTATCACCTAATGTATCCGAAGAAATTTCTATAAATGACCTTGCAGTATTATTGCAACACATCTATGACGGAAGCTCATTTGCAATTACGGAATGCACAACAGATTCGGATGGACAAATGTCAAAGACTACATCTGATACTGAATTAAAAAGGCATCTGCCATATTTTGAATTCACAAGCCTCTTCACTGGACTGTCGAATGTACTTGTTTATTACAAAAATACCAAATCATAGACTGATATTTTTTGAAACATTTTCATCAAATTCTCTTCTAGCTTCTTCCCTTTCTTCTTCTGTATATTTTTCAAATTCTTCTTTGTATTCTCTTAAACTTTCTTCAAGTTTTCTTGCTTCTTCTTGTGATGCTTTTATTTTCTCTTCAAGAGTCTTTATCGTGACAAATGAAATTATCGCCTTTTTTTCAACACCTTCTTTTCCTTCCCTAGCAGCTTCTTGCAACATTTTGTTTTTATTAGCGTGCCATTCGTCATTTGCGTCTTGTCTGCTTTTATTGTAACTTTTAAGTAAATTATTCAATTCATTATTGGCATATTCTGTCTGAATGTTAGCACTTGGGTCAACTACTAGTGGGAAGAATTTTCCTGTATCAACTGTATAAATATCATAATCAGGGTCTAATTTATGCAATCTTTTTGACTTTTCTATGGCTTCTTCTTTTGTACCAGCAGTCCCTCTGATTTTCAATCCCCATACCGAACACTTTTGTGGCATATGTGGACCAATGATAGTGATAAGAGAGTATGCTTCACTTGGAATCACTGGGTCTTCTGACAAGTAATCTAACGTTTTACCTTTGGACATTTAGTATTATGAGTAACAAAATGTATATTCTATAAACGCACACGTACTTTTTAATTTATGTTATAATATTAGCAATACAAATGTCGCCATTCTTACTCGCATGTATACCTACAAGAACTATATTATCAATTCTTGCGTTCAAGACTCCTGATATACCGAATATTAAAGTCCCTTTAGCTATTATTTTAACATTGATAGCTATAGGATTTATGGTAATTTATATTTTCGATTTGCGAAAGACTGGTATAGAAGTCGGGGGTGGATTGATATGGTGGAACAAACTTAGACCATTACACTCTATCATGTATTTTTTAGCAGCCTATTTAGTTTTTCACGACCAAAGGACATCTGGGCATGTATTAGCTATTGATGCTGTCATTGGCTTGATTGCATTTTTGTTAAAATAATTCATGTATCGGCTTCAAGTAAATCTTCCAAATCGATTCGCAACCGCACTCCTAATTTATAATCGTCAGTTAATGGTTTCCATACCCATAAATGTATACACTCTTGGATAAAGTTTATACAACCGAGATGCCGTCTTTTATATCTCTTTTGTAAAATTTTTATACTAGTATAACCAGTGAGTTTGAATCTAATTCTTTCAATATCAACATTATCAACCTTTTCAATAATGTTTCCTATATAATCGAAACATCTTAACCCAAGTGGTAAATTTTCAATAACTGTGATATTATTATAACTACAAGACATTTTATATAGGCTATTTGGCAAATTCTCGATTTTCGAAATTCCATTAAATCTACAATCAAATATACGTAAAGAGTCTGGTAAGTTTTGAATCTTTGATATAAAATTAGAATCACATCTCAATACTGACAAGGTTTGTGGTAAATTTTGGAGAACAAGTATCATATTATTGTCGCAAGTAAAAGATGTAAGACCTATTGGAAGATTTTGAATTGTTGAAATATTATTCCCCATACACTCAAAGACAAGTAGATTTTTTGGCAAATTCTCTATAACCGAAATGTAATTACAAGAACAATTAAAGATTTTTAGTGATTCAGGCAAGTCTTCGATTTTTGTTATTGTGTTGAAAGAACATACAAATGTATGTAGATTGATAGGTAATCCTTGAATCTTTGGAATGACATTATAAGAGCAATCGAATACAAGTAAATTAACCGGTAAATTCTCTATGTACCGGATATCATTTCTTTTACAATACAATGTCTGTAGATTACTTGGTAAATTTTGCAAGAGTGTTAATAGATTATCACAACAATATAATGTAATCAAGGAAGATGGAAGATTTTCTAGATACCACAAATAGTTCCCAGAACAGTCTAATTCATCCAGAGTAGTTGGTAAACTTCTTAGTCTAGATATTTTATTGTTACTACAGATAAAAGACTTTAGTGTCTTTGGTAAATTTTCAATTTTAGTAATATAATTATAATCACAGTTAAATGTCTCTAAACTTTCAGGGAGATTTTGAATTTTATATATCTTATTACCAATACATGAAAAATTCAATAATCCAGTTGGAAGATTGTCTATTTTGACTATCGATTGATTGTTACATTTATAGCGTTTTGCAAATTTAGGTATATGTGGAATATTATTCATAACATTGCTTGTAAAAAACAATACAAGTGCCAACTCACATATGTTGTTATTTAAAAGTGAATTGTAGTAAATACAAGTACAATAAATCATATGAATCGTAAAAAAGTTATAGCTCTTACCAAGATACCTATGTATCCGCAAAAGTCTCCAGAGTGGTTTAAACAACGACAGACAAAAATTACAGCTAGTGAAGCAGCATCATGTCTGTTCAAGACGAATGAAGATTGTAGTGGATATATAGCTAATCACGTATGTAATTTTAAAATGAATGGAAAACAATTAAACTCTTTTAATTCAAGAGAGGAATATATTGTAACAAAATGTTTGGAATTTTATGAAGGCTCACAATACAAGGATAATCATTCTACTCTTCATGGTAAGCGTTTCGAAGATGTTGCTGTAAAATTGTACTCTAATCTCAAGAATACAAAAGTAATAGAATTTGGTCTATTGTCTCACCCTACACTTGATTGGTTAGCAGCTAGCCCAGATGGAATTACTCCAAATGGGATAATGTTGGAAATCAAGTGCCCTAATGTAAGAAAAATTAAACCAAATGAATTTCCTATATACTATTGGGTCCAGATGCAAATACAATTAGAAGTTTGTGACCTAGATATATGTGATTACATCGAATGTGATATAAAAGAGGTATCTGAAGAGGATTTTTATGATGTCCCGGATTCAAAATTACCTGGAATTATACTTAGAAAGCCAGGTACAGAAGAATATGTATATCCTCCAACAAATATTAATACTGTTATGGAACATTTAATATGGATAAGTTTCCACCCACAAGAATTAGAGTGTGTATTTTACTATATCGAATCTTATCAAATTTTGAGCGTGAAAAGAGACAAGGAATGGTTCGAACATGCTAAAGTAAAGTTGAAGGGTGTACATGATATCATTAATAGATTACAGAATAACAAGGACTTGTGGGACCAATACTATAAAGAATTCTTGAATGTACGACATAAAAAATATCATGAATTTTTTGAAAACAGTGTTTGTATGATTGATGACGATTAGGTAAATCATAATGGTTAAAGTCCAAAGTAACTTAAAAATGACTTTGATTCTTTTTTATAGACTACTTTTCCAGTTTGTTTTGTTATCGTTATATTTGGTAATGTATGGACAAGTTTATTTAATTGTAATATAGTTAGAGACTCAGGATTTTCGATAGAAGAAATGTCTTTATATCTGAGTTTAACTAGCACTTCCAACATTTGAACAAATAATGACTCAGTATCCCTATAGTCGAATAACTTGCGAATTAAAAACTCTGGTAAATTTTTATTTTGAATCTGTTTGTACAAAATCCTAGATACTGTTAAAGCATACCTAGCATATGTATATGGAAATGCACGAATGTAATTATTGAATTGTATAGTTACCATATCACAATTGTAATCATTAGAGGTAAGGTCTTTCATATCTCTCATAAACAATACTAACTGGGTTAGACGACCAAATAGAGTCTCAGCGTTTAATGACGACAAGTATAATTGTATTTGCTCATTTGATAAATTAGGATTGCACAGTCTTAAAAGAATATAATAAATTACCCATGTCTGGCATAACCCAGGTCCTTTATAAATTGCATGCTCTCTCATCTGCATTTGCCCTTTTACGTACGGACATACATCAACTTGCTTTTTAAATACAAACTCTTGATTATTTAATATAATACTCAGATATCTCTCCACGAATGTTTGAACGTTCTCTGACCATTCTGCTATTCCATGAGGCTCAAAATAATCTATAACCCACACCTTTTTAGTCTTATTTATTAGCATAATATTGGCATGTCCAAAACTTTCATATTGTATATTTATAGGTACAAACAAAATGTTTAACTTACATCCGAGGATATCCCATCTTACAGGTGAAAATTCAGTAAATTCATTCATAGACTCTTCAATTGTATCCCTATGAAAATATGTGATTGAACATGCACTATAACAAACTCCTGTAAACATTCCATCTACGTTATTTGTTATCATATTTTTTGCAGCAGGGTTAATGTCACCTACTTTACGTAATGCTCTTTCATCTAAAAATGCATCTGTTTCAACTCTTGTAGGGTATTTATCTAGTAATTTCCCAAGGTTATCATTTTGAATAACAATGCATGAACCATATGTATCTCTGGTACAATTATTATTTAGTTCTTGTTTGTCTTGAATGTTACATAATACCCATGCTGAATATAAACAAGAGCTGCAAAATGAGTTGAATACAAACTTGTATTACTTTGAACACAAGGTTATTATTCCGAATTTGTCGTATGCTAGTCTTACATCAAATAAAGAAGAGTTACTAAGAATTGCTCCAAAACACTTGACATTTACGAATCAAGAATTTATAACAAATAAATCATTTAATTCATTATATGGGTCTGATGCTCAGACTGTATATAATAATGTAAAATTTTTCAAGGAAAACGAGTCTTGGTATTCTGATAAGGGTCTTCCTTATCAGCTTGGAATGTTGTTCCATGGAATTCCGGGTTGTGGAAAAACAGCATGCATCAAGGCTATAGCTAAATATACTGATAGACATATTATAAATGTAAACTTTCGTCATATAAAAACAATGACTCAATTAAAGAATCTCTTCTTTTGCAAAGAAGTGACTGTTGCTAATGGAGAGTTTGATACAAAGAAACTCTTTCTTCCACAAAGTAAACGTTTGTATGTACTTGAAGAAATTGATGCAATTTCTGATATTGTAAAGAAAAGAGTACCCGTAATCATAAATACTATGGAATCACAAAGAGAACTCTCTATACAAGATTGTGAAAACTATTCGTTGTTTAAACCGATAAATAATGATATCAATACGACGTCTAAGCCATCGATAAATAATGATATCAATACGTCGATATATCCAAAAAGTGAAATCGCAGAAGAATTAGAAGACGAACTTACACTTGGTGGAATCCTTACAGTACTTGATGGTAATCTTGAAGTATATTCTAGGATGCTTATTATAACCAGTAATCATCCAGAAACTATAGATGACGCTTTATTACGCCCAGGTAGAATAGACCTTCAGGTGAAATTCTCTAAATGCGACAAGAAATGTATAAGAGATATGTATTACAGCTTTTTTACTAAAGAGCCTCCCGAATTATTACTTTCATTTGATGGGTCACCGGCTGAATTACAACAAAAGTTACTATCAATGTATCATGCAATGTTGTAAATTCAACCAATATTTATTTTCTCGGATTGTAATATATGGACACAGACACTGGGAAAATAGTAATTATTTTGGGTATATTGTTAGTAATATCAGCAGTCATTTTATTGGTATACAAGAATAATTCGGAAAAGTTCTCTGATGGTACAATAACACACCCTGGATTTATGGTATCTAAAACTCGATTAGAAAAAATAAAGTATAATGTCAATAATAAAATAGAACCACATTATACTGCTTTTAACAATCTTATTAAAAGCCCTTATGCAGATTTAAATTATATCCCTAAAGGTCCTCCAAGTGATGGATATATTCGCTGCGGGTCATATGAGAGACCAAATATAGGATGTTCGCATGAATCAGTAGACTCCGCTGCTGCAGTTATTCAGGCTGTACTTTGGATAATCACTGAAAATAGACGATATGCAGAGAATTCTATAAATATCATGAATAGATACTCAAAAGTATACAAGGGTCATAAACTGAGTAATTCGATATTACAAGCATCGTGGACAATGGAAAAATTCCCTGTAGCTGCAGAAATAATCAGGTACAGTAACGCTGGATGGAAAGACGATGATTTTGATAGATTCAAAAATATGTTGAATAAATACGTTTCAGAAATACGAGTCAAAAACTCATCAAATGGAAATTGGATGCTTAGTAAAATTCATGGATTAATAGGTATATCAATTGTCACAGCGAATACACGATTATATAAGTGGTGTGTTAAAAAATTAATAAAAGCAATACCAGCATATGTTTACCATGAATCAGATGGAAGACGGCCAGAAAAGACTGGAGGTATAAGTACTAATTGGAATGGTCAGAGAGTGTTCAACAAGTATTCATCTGGTGTATCACAAGAAACTTGCAGAGACCTTGGGCATACGCAAATGGGACTTTCTTCAATGTTTGGAGCACTTGAAGCTTGTTACATTCAAGGAGATGACTTGTATGGCCGATTCGAAAAAAGACTAGTCGAAACAGTTGAACTGCATTCTAGACTTATGAATAAGGAAATTAACAAAAATATCTGTAATGGGAAACGCCTAGCTTCTACTAATTGGACATTTCCTACATTTGAAATAGCTTACAATGCTCTAAGTAATCGTATGGGTAATAAAATGCCTGCTACGATGAATTATATCGAAAATAGAGTTAGGAAATTAACATACGACAAGTTTGACAATAGATATCATCATAATACTATACTTGAGACTTTATTGACTGTCTAACACTAGTCGATACATCAATAGTTAACTAATACTACAAGTGATACTATCGGATTATATATAATGTCTATTGATTGATTCTTCAATTTTAGCTTTTATAGTTTCTGGTTTTAAAAATACCCAATAACAATTACTGTACATGAGACGAGTACCTGTCTATTACAATTCTGAGATGAAAATCTAATGTATAAATGATTAATTGTGTAGTATATAAAACTGAAATATAGATTTTATAATTGTAATAACCTATTATGCCGCCTAAAAAGACTATCGAAGAGACTTACAAGAAGATGTCTCCTCGCGAGCATGTTATAAATCGTCCAGGTATGTATATTGGTGATACTACTTTGAATTCCGTAGAAACTTGGGTATTCGACTCTGATACACAAAAGATGGTATTTAGACCAGTTGATTTTACTCCAGGATTTCTCAAAATTTTTGACGAAATACTTACGAATGCTCTTGACCACTCTGAAAGAGACACTACTGTCACTAAAATCAAAGTAAATGTCAATCCAGTATCAAATGAAATTTCAGTATGGAACAATGGTACAGGAGTTCCTATTGAAATTCACAAGGAGCATAATGTATATGTTCCAGAGTTGATTTTTGGTTCATTACTGTCTTCTTCGAATTATAACGACAATGACAAACGAACAGGTGCTGGAGTGAATGGTCTTGGCGCAAAGGCTACTAATATTTTTAGTAAAAAATTTATCGTAGAAACAGTTGACTCGGTGTCCAAGAAGAAATATATCCAAGAGTTTACTGACAATATGACTACTATCAGTAAACCAAGTATAAAGAGTAGTTCTGTTGCCAGTTATACAAAGATTACCTTTATCCCAGACCTTGATAAATTTGGAATGAAGAAATTGACCAAAGACACACTTTCACTCATTTATAAAAGAGTTTATGACACAATTGCTTGTACAAATAAAAGAGTGTCTGTATCTCTAAACGACTCGGTCTTGAAGGGCAAGGGACTCTCAGATTATACAAGATATTTTTTTGATGAAGGAAAGGCGTTTTATGAAGAACAAACAAGCAATGGCCTTGCATGGGAGTATGCAGTAGTCCCTTTTGATAATTTCCAATGTGTATCATTTGTTAACGGTAATTGTACTTATCAAGGAGGCAAACATGTAGATTACATCCTTTATCAAATTACTAGTAAACTCAAGGTGCTTATTGAGTCTAAAAAAAAGATTAAAGACATCAAACCGGCAAGCATAAGAGATAAACTCTTTTTATTTCTTAGAGCAACTGTTGTAAACCCATCATTCAATTCTCAATCAAAAGAAACTCTTACTACACAATCAAAAGATTTTGGTTGTAAAATAGAAGTTTCTGATGCATTCATTTCAAAACTATATAAATCAAGTATAGTAGATGACATCGTCGACCTACACACTGCAAAGGCCAATTTAGAGTTGAAGAAAAAAACAGATGGGTCGAAAAGGACCAAGGTAATCATTCCAAATCTTGAAGATGCACAATTTGCAGGGTCGGCGAGGTCAAAACAATGTACACTAATTCTTACAGAAGGTTTGTCTGCCAAAACATTTGCAATGTGGGGAAGACATAATTCCGAATGTTTTGGAGTGTTTCCGTTAAAGGGAAAATTACTGAATATTAGAGATGCTACCGCAAAACAATTACTGGAAAATGAAGAGGTAAACAACTTGAAACAGATATTAGGATTAAAACAAAATGTAGATTATAAATCTACTGAAAGTCTGAGATATGGAAGAATTATGATTTTGACTGATGCAGACAATGATGGATATCATATAAAGGCATTGATAATCAATATGTTTCATGTATGGTGGCCATCACTCTTAAAATTGAATTTTATCCAAACTCTTCGAACACCTATTGTAAAGGTAACAAAATTTAAAAAGACTATAGAATTTTTTACAGAACAAGATTATCACACCTGGACAAAAACAAATACAGCTACGACTACCAAGTATTTCAAGGGGTTAGGTACATCTAAAAAGGAAGATGCCAAGGATATCTTTAACAGATTCTCAGAGTTGAAGATTGACTACACTTATAAGGATAGTGAATGTGATAATGCTATAATATTAGCATTTGGAAAAGACAAAGGTCGACTTATTAAAGGGGAAACAAAAATGACCGACAAGCGAAAGGAATGGTTAGCGGATTATAATAAAGACTTGTACATTGATACAAAAGAGAATAATGTATGTTTATCTGATATGATTCATAAAGAGTTAATCCATTTTTCAGTATCAGATAATATAAGAAGCATTCCTAGTGTATGTGATGGCCTGAAGCCATCTCAGAGAAAGATTTTATATTACATGTTGAAAAATAACATTGTAAAAGATATTAAGGTATCTCAATTGAGTGGATATGTTTCTGCTGAAACTTCTTATCATCATGGTGAGGCATCTTTGCAAGGCGCTATTATTTCCATGGCTCAAGACTTTATAGGTAAAAATAACATCAACTTGTTACTTCCAAAGGGTAATTTTGGAAGTAGATATCTAGGAGGAAAGGATGCAGCTAGTCCAAGATATATCTTTACTGCATTGAATCCAGAGACACTGGTATTGTTCAACAAGACTGACTCTCAGATTTTAGACTACAAAATGGATGATGGAATGCAAGTAGAACCAGAATTTTATCTTCCCACACTCCCGATGGTATTAGTTAATGGCTGTGAAGGTATAGGTACTGGATATTCTACATTTGTTCCTTCCTACAATACAAAAGACATCATACAAGCTATAAAAGACAAGTTGAATGGAGATGTACCACGAGACTTGACTCCTTATTTTAAAAATTTTAAAGGTAATGTCAAGAGTTTAGGTAACTCTAAATATGCAACATATGGTATCTATTCTAGACTGGATTCAACGAGATTACTTGTATCAGAATTACCTGTAGGAATGTGGGTAACAGAATACAAGGATTTTGTCGAGTCATTGATAGACAGTAAGACTAGTACATTACTTGTAAAGGATGTAATAAACAATACAAAAGATGAAAATACAAATGTCGAGATAATCATTGAATTCAGAACAAAAACATCTTTAGACTCTCTTATTGCAGATGAAGACGTACTTTTCAAGGAACTAAAGTTAACAAAACCATTCAGTACAAGTAATATGCATTTGTTTAATATACATGGAAAGATTGTGAAATACAATTCTCCATTAGACATCCTTGATGATTATTTTAAAATTCGACTAGATTTTTACGAGTCTAGGAGAAGACATCAAATAAAGACAATCACAGATGAACTTGTAATACTTGAAGCAAAAGCCAAGTTCATTAGAGAATATATTGACAATACAATACTTGTAAACAAGCAAACCAAAGACTCTATCGAATCCCAGTTACAAGAAAGGAATTACCCAAAAGTAGAAAACACATTCTCTTATCTGATAAATATGCCAATCATATCAATGACTATTGAGAAAATTAATACATTAAATAACATTATCAGTACTAAAAGAGATGAACTAGACATCCTTGGTAGTACGACCTCATCGAAATTATGGATTGAAGATTTGAAAGAATTGTAAGTTGTCAAACTGAAGACCAAAGTTGGATATGATTTTATTACATTTATAATTCAAGATAATATAAATGCGCTTATCCATATTAGTTGTATTTTTATCGCCTCTAACAAGTATACCATGTAAAAAAAATTCAAGTTCGCCTCATGTTTATTCTGGGGTCATAACCCACTTTGACGACGATGTATATCAATGTTATGAATGGAATGGAAAAGCAAAAGATGCAATGAAAAGCGGTCATTTATTTGCGGCAGCAAACTACAAATTAGCTTCACCAGACCCGTCTAAATACAAATCGGAATTCAAATTAGACTGCGGAGTTGGAAATTACGATTGTATAAAGCAAGCAGATGGAAGAGAATACATGCTCATTGATTGGTGTGACAAGTCTAATTGTGATTTTCACTCAGCAGGGCATGCAGACATTCTAGTAGAATTTGAAGACTTGGATACAGATGAATGCGTACTTGGATGCGATGGATATGATACATTTAAGAATAAATGGACTATTGTTCCATGTTCCAATCAATTGAACCCAGATGACTTTTAATTATCGATATAATGAAATTCCTTGAAAAGGCGATTTAACAACATCCGATATATCTCCAGCTACCTGTAGTCCACAGAATATAGGATTTTTTCTAAACAAAATACCTAAGAAAATAATATATCAAGAATATATTTGTTCTAACTCTCCAAAACTTGACACTATGGCCTCGGTCTCTCTAATAATCAATTCCGAATACGAATTGAACTTGCCATTTATAAAGTCCAATTTTACGTCGTTTGTCAAATCAGTAGCTATACTCTTTAATATAAACTCATGGTCTACATCATTCACAATCTCTCCTGTATATAATTTCCTTAAAACTTCTACTAATTCACCAACCTTTCTTTTTCTAGATTTCTGCTTTTCAAGTATAATCTCTTTTATTTTCGAGTCCGAGCCATCTCCAAACATATTGTGGTATATACCAGTCTTGATGTAGAATTTTTGAGAGTGGTATTCTTCGATACTTTTAGATAGTAACGTTTGAGGGGAGTCAGTATTTTTACCTAGAATTATAGAGTCTATATTATAATAATACTTATAAGGCAGCACTGGTAAATCTGTCTCTTTCTTACTTGGTTTTACAGGAATCAATGCACCAGTGTCAGTTAATACAGCATTTACGTCACCTTTATTATCAAGTGTAACTCCTTTTAAAATAATATCAGTGCCTTTATAAAAGTCTATCGTGCTATTTAGGTCGTGTAAATTTGATACAGATATCCTTGTAAGTATTTTCACCCCTGGTATGAAATTCGTTTCTATGATAGGAACAAGCATTCCGTTTTGTGTGATTAAAAGATTTGTCTTGAAATTTGCATTGAATAACTGTCCGATTACATTTAGACTTTTCATCCAATACCCATGTGTATAACCTGGTTTCCATGAATATAACGTAGGAGTTATACTTTTTACTTTACAGGATTTCTTGCGTCTCACGAGTAGAGACTGAATTGCAGGATTTGACGACTCAAAAATCGTCCCAATCTTAACTACGCTCCTCTTATCTCCACTTTCCTTAATGTTGGCATCCACGAGCAATGTATACACATTATCTCTATAAACTATTACAATGTAGACGTTAATATTCTTGTTCATACGATAACATCTCATTCGCCTGCTCTCTGATTCCAATACTATTATATTCTTACCTATAACGTTCGTCAATAATTCTATATTGTCTTCTATTACTAATGGTGTTTTTTCATCGAGGATTACACCTTTAAAGACATTAATCCTTTTATATTTTTGGTACAACTTGCCTTTATTTAAGCCTTCAAATGACAAATAATTGTCTTCTAGAAACTTTACCATCATAATTCTTAAATTGCTTGCGTTTACAAAGGATTTGCAGTCGCTCGCAACTATACAATTTAAAAAGTTTGACTTGTCATCTTCTACTCCTAATGTATAGAAATTCCCATATTCTGGCTTAAATACTCCTTGTAATTCTCCTTGTATTGGTACTAATTCATTAGAGATTGGGACTCTGTTGGATTTAGCCACTACTTTGAACTCGTCTAGTTTTGGGCATACATTAAAATACAATGGAACAGTTTCGAAACAGCACAAATCACCATGTTTATCATACCCAAGCTTAGATTTACCTGTACATTCTCCATTTACAGGTTTTTTCTTACATTTATTAGACGCTACACCTGATATAAGAGTCTCTATAGGTGATGCTTGTGTGAATATAGTTTTTGTTTTATCGGTATTACCGATAATTCTATCTATATAGTTTAGAGCGTCTATATCAGTAACCTGGTTAGGTTTATTACTCTCAAAATAATAGTACTTTGAGGTCTCCTTCTTCTTGAAAACAAATTTATCTACTCCATTTACTTTGACAATGATATTTGACGGCATGTATTTATCACCTGGATGAAATTGCTTAAATTTTTGCAAGAGGCGTTGTTCCTTATTATAACAACAAGGTGTACCTGTAACGCTATATCCAGGATATTGTTTGGCATCATCAAAGCAATATATTTGCTTGCTCTGGTACGGTAATGTATAGATAGGCTTTATAGTATTAGGATTGTATATCGCAAATTTATTTCCATCTTGACAATTCTTGGAATTCTTTTTGTTGGATTTTATTTCAATCCTTGATTGGGTTATATACTTGTTAGGTAAACCTTGGGCTATATCATTGTATAACTTTTCAACTATGTCTGGAATATCCTTTACATTTTGTATTTGTGTAACATGCATATTGTACATAGAATCATCTGACGGAATGCGTATGATTACAGTGTTACCACGGTATACTAAACTTGTATACTCATTATTACTCTTTACTTTAAATTCTCCCTTGATTTCATTCTCTACAAGATTCTCTATATTATCGACTGGAAAGATGTTCATTTCAAAATCCCCAGTCTCTAATTCTATATATGTATCTGGTGTAATATCTATATATTCCTTCAACTTATTTAATGCATCCCATGCTATATTTTTTATTTCTGACATTCCTGATAGTAATTCAAGTACAATGAGTACTCTTCCATTCTCGTTAATGAAAATATTACTATATATACCACCAGACTCTACCACAACTTGTATATTGAATTTTAGACTTTTCAGTTGATTGGCGTCATTAAATATGAATTTTCTATAATGTTTATAATTGAAATCTCTAAGAACTTTGAGAGTATTTAAACGCCTAATTACTGGGATATCATTCGATAATTTTATGATATTGAATAATTTTTCAATATTGACTGATACATTTTTTACAGTATACCTAGCCTTCTTACTAAATTTAATAGATGCTATATCAATGTACTTTTGGACTATATCATTGTCTATAATATCATTTATCTCTTCTTCCATGTAATACTAATACACTAAAAAATAGTTGTGGAATTTTTTTTTCCTAGTATACTTTAAATACAATGAGCAAATTCATGGTAATTCTTATCGCAGTAATCTTTATATCAACTGGGTCGAGCTTAGTAACTACGGCTAGTACCGCAATTTCATGCTACAATGCTGAAGAAGACAAGGAAAAAAAGAACTCTAACATGGTAGCATTGAATGCTGGAGGAATAGTTATGGGACTCATTCAGATAATTTTAAGTATGGTGATTATTTATATGAATATGAAAGGTTAGTGATTTTTTTTTATGTATACATGTAGTATTAATGTCGAGTACTATAGTGGCAGATTTTGTCAGACTTTTACATATACTACTTGTCTTGTTTGTATTATTCGGAAGTGCATCTAATTCGTATGGTATTCTTACATTACATGTAGCTGTGTGCATATCACTACTTGTACATTGGGTAGCTAATTCTGATACGTGCTCATTGACTCTATTAGAGTCTAAATTACGTGGAGTTAATACACAAGAGACATTTATGCACAGTATAGTATCACCTGTTTACAAAATTGAATCAAGTACTTTATCAAGATTAAGTTATTTCGCAACAATCCTCGTACTAGTTATTTCGCTCAGAAAGTTATACATGTCTGAAGAATTCACTACAGCATTTGTGAGTTTGCTCAAGTTGCAAGATATAACTGAAAATCTAAAAATAGTATTCAAAGTTTGAAAGTAGATGCGTCGTGATAAAAAATGAATATTGACTCTAATATTAATAAACGAATGTCCTTGTACTCCCAGAAAATAGCTTGGGCAATTAGAGGAATAATAGATGGAGTTTTATACTCTAAGAAATGTAAAGTAGTCAATGGAATTGAAAAGTTATGGGGTAATAAGATGATTGGTCAAACCGATAATAATCAATGGACTACAACTCTTGGAGAGACACTTGTACAAGATACACTTGTAAGATGTGGTGCAAAAGTGTATAAACCAAAGAATATAAACGGATATCTACCAGACTTGGAGACAGATAAATACATCTATGAGGTGAAGACCAGGAACTGGACTACATCAGGTACTGCTGGAGAAAAGGTTCTAGGAGTACCATACAAGTATAGTGATATTCCTAGATTGTACAACAAACCGTTACGAATTGTATGTGTGGCATTTCAGGAATATGAGCTTACAGAAGGTAATATAAAAATTTTTGGCGAATGTAGTCAAGAAAAAAGATTACTTCTAGACTTCTGGAAAGGGATGAATATAGAGTTTGTAAAATTTTCAGATATAGTCAATGGAGTCTTTAAAGACGACTTGTAATCTCGTCAATTTTACTAAATAGTTCTGACAAACTAGAGTCATTTACAATAATAAAGTCAGCATTACCGATACATCAATAGTTAACTAATACTACAAGTGATAGTTAACCAAGCAACTTATATCTAAGTATGCTGTATCTGGCATATAATTTTTAATTGTTTTACCAATTTTTAACAAGAATGTTTGAACTACCTAGTATATCTCTATCTATCGTAAAGTACTAGAATATTTGTAATAACAGATGTTTTTTTACCACTTGTGCTCATTGTAAACCTTTCGTAAAGTATCTTGAAAGTTTGATACAAAACCTCTTGTATCAGAAATAGGAGACTCTAGAAATTTTCTTCTAACATCTTCTTTAGTGTCTTTAAATGATGTAGCTAATTCTATGGCCTTACATACATATTCTCCCTCTGAATGAGTAATGTAATCTGAAAGTCCGCAGCTTGTTAATAGAGATGATGTAACATTCTGTGAATGGAGATATTTTACATTGTCATATATTGTTAATACAGGTACACCCATGTAGAGTGATTCACAACTAGTTGTAGTTCCGGAATATGGGAATGTATCGAGAGATACGTCCATCAAATTGTAATCTGGTAAATGGTCTACGTACGTATCTGAATAATCAAGGATTTGAATTCTCTCCAGTACACTCTGGTCACCAAACGACCCTAAAAACTTTTCCTTTATTTCTTTTGTCAAGAATTCCTTTGTCTTTATTACAAGTCTTGCATTCTCTGCTCCTTGTAAAATTCTCTCCCAGCACTTTATTACAAGGTCATTAATCTTATTGAATCTGTTAAAACATCCGAATGTAATGTATCCATTTTTCTTGTATGGGGATTCTGATTCACTTGTTAAAAATGCCATTTTAGTGTCTATAGCAGGAGTATAATTTAAGAATGTATCTGGTAAGTATACCAATTTTTCACGGTAATATCTTTCAGACTTTTTACAGTCTGCAACTCTATCAGTTAGACGGTAGTCCATTGATTTAATTCCACTTGACCCAGGGTATCCACAGTAACTAATTTGGATAGGTGCAGGTTTCAATACAAATGTATCGAGACGGTTATCACCAGTATGTCCAGACAGGTCGAATAATATGTCTATCTTGTCCAATTTAATTATTTCTGCTAATTCTACATTACTTTTACCCTTGGTAGTTACCCACTTGCAGTTTGGATATTCTCCTTGTACATTTATTATCTTTCCAGTGTAACATGTGACATTAAACTTGGTCGTGTCTAGATTCTTTAGAATTCCAGTTATAAAATAACTGACTGGATGACATATAAAGTCACCTGAAACAAATCCAATGTTTAATTTTTCAGAATCTACCTTTACTTTGTATCCTGGTAGACTGACTTTGTAATCTGTTATAACAGTCTCATAAATGTTTGTAATATTTTTATGAAGATTCGCAATATACATAGGGTCTTCAATGAGATGAGAAATGTAATTCAAATCTAGTAATTTGTTTTGATATGCCAAAGACAATCTTGGTTTGTATTTCAATGCCTTGTTATAGGATTCTATAGCTGATTCAAAATCACATTGATAACATAACGCTAATCCCATATTCATATAAAGACTAGCAATCAACATATCGGCGTCATTTGAAATATGTGAATTAGAGAAATTGTTAATACCATGTTTGTAATGATGTATCGCCTTGTCAGTAATTCGTAACTCGGTGTAGATTACTCCTAATTGGTTATTGATATCAGGGTCATCTGGCATTTCTTCTAATGCTTTGAGAAAGTAATACTTTGCCAACTCTCTATCTTGGACAGTATAGTATACACTACCTAGACCATTATAGCATTTTACCTTGAATTTCAAGAGCACATCATTCTGTTCATGATGAAGATTGATTATTCCCAATGCAAGTTTATAATGAGCTATAGAATTTTCAAGGTCATTCTTTCTCTGATATGCAAAACCAAGATTGAATTGTAATTGAAAATCTTGTGGATAAATATACAAGACCTGTTTTAGATATGTGATATTTTCTTCAATATTAGCATTGTAAATTGTTAGGTAAATAAAGGTTACTTTAAACAATTCCATTGCTTGCAGGTATAGTGGGTCAACACTAAGAGATTTTCTAAGAAGAGCTACAACTGTATAAAATACCTGTTTGTCTTCGTCTGATAATTTTGGCTTTGTCGTATCTACACCGACAGTTCGCACGAGCAATTCCGCTCTGATGTAATACAAATTCTTTATCAACTCGAGGTGGTCAATGTACTTTAATGGATGGATAGGATTGAAATACTCTGTTAATCTAAAAGAGTACTCCAGGCATTTAATATAAGTGTCATTATCAACAATTTTTGTATTAATGAATTTTTCTTGGGCTTCAGTGTACATTTCCATAAAAATTTTGTATTCTGACTGAAAGTTATCTTTTGTGATTTCCATTAGAGATAATGTGTATAATTTTAATCAGTATTGAACGAATGTAGTGAAATTAAGCGACAACAAAAGCGTTGAAGTTTCTTGCATTTCCACTAACGAACCATCTAGCACCATTTGAAGTCAATGAAACGGTATCACCAATAGCAGAGCCAGCAGTGGTAGTCAAAGAAGTACTTGCAGCTGGGGACATTAAGCCACCTCCAGTAGATGCAGCACCAATGATGGTTCCGTGAAGAATTGCACTCGGGGCAACAATAGAGTGTGAAGCAGCAGTGGCACCAACAGTGATTCGAAAGTTGACACCAGCAGTTGCAGCTGGAAGAGTAACAGCTGTTGCGGCGGTAGAACTAACAAAAAAGTGAGTCCCTGATTGACCAGTGGTCAAAGTAGTTGCTCCAGTCAAGTTAACGACAATTGATTTTTGTGAAGCAGCTTTGATAGAAGCGAATTCGTGATTGACATGATACGAGTGAGACATTGGTTATACTTGTAGTTTAGAAAAAAAAATTTTAAATGAGTTAAAAAAAATTATACAACTTTTTCTTCTTCTGTATCGTCATCTTCAATTGCATTATACTTTATTGAATAACCTACTAGTCTATATATCTTTTTCCTATCCATTTTAAATTCTACATTCAAGTAATCTTCAAATTGTCTGATAAAGTCTGGAAACTTTTTAAAAGACGTCTTTAATGTGAAGTCATTCTTGTACATTTCCTTGATTTCATCTCTAGTTATAAAAGAGTCTTTATTTTTCGTTATATTCTCATCTATAAAGTATTTTATAGCATTATTGTCATTCTCATACTTCTTGGTGACTTTGAGTACAGATTCAGGTGGAACTAGACCTTCTGATTTATACAACGTGTAATAATCTAAAAGTATACACATGAATACTGGAGCATACTCGTCATATTTGTCTTTGATAGTCCTATCAATCATAAACTCATGAATCCCATCTTCATTGTATTTAGGATTGTCTACGAACCTCGATGTAAATTCTGTAATCTTTATTCTTCTGATTACTCCTCCATCTATATCTGAAATACCTGGCATTTTGTTACAACAGATAATAAACTTGGCGTGAGGTTTGAATTCAATCTGAGAGGAATGTAATTCTCTCGTAGATACCTTGTCTCCACCAGTTAGGCCCTTCATTATACCTGCTTGAATCACATCAGAGACCTCTGGTTCTTGCATTAACGCCAATCTCTTGTTCATAATACCGACTAAAGCACTATTAGCATTACTACTAGACTCACGTTTAGCTGTAAGTAAAGTAACAGGTGGATTGCATGCGTAATCTCCAAGAGCCTTCATTGTCAAGTCTACAAGAGTACTCTTTCCATTTCCTCCTGTACTGTTTTTACCAGTGAAAATATAGAAATTTTCATCGACAGTATATCCATCAAGACATGATGATAATGCCTTTAATGTAAAATCTCGCGTGTCCTTGTCTGGTAATATTTGTTTTACAAGTTTAATTAATTTTTGATAGATAACACTACTCTTTGACACTTCAGAATATGAATAACCAGTAGTCATACTTATATAATCAGTTGACAATCCTACTCTGAATTCCATAGTGTCCAAATCAAAAACACCATTGTCAAATCCGAGTAGATGTTTGTTTTGGTCTATAATTTTGTAAAATTTTGAGTTGTAAAATTCCAATTCAAGACAATTCAACTTTGTACCAGACCCAAGAATCTTGAGAATGTAATGATAGTTCTTTATTATTTCTTCATCTGCGCACTCTTTTACTAGAGCCCGCCTATGCGCTTCAACCTTCTGGAATACTTCATTAATCATTTTTTTACGGAGATTATGACTCTTGTTTTCCTTTATCCACCGTATTTCATTAAAGTGATACCATTCATTCTTTTCTGGGTTGCTACACACAAATTTCTGTCCATACATCCGATATATCAATTTAGAAATTACATTGTCAAATGGCCTAAGATATTTTATATCATGTTCTGGGATATCATTTGTCAGTAATGCGCACTCGGATGGATTATCAATGTTTGCTAAATGTATCAAGTTGTGAATAGTATGGACCTTTTCACCACTACTAAAGGAATTCCAAGCTATATCACAATCAGATTCCGAATACTTGTCCCATTTCATTGAAAAGTAATGCCAGATGTCATATAGTTCTGTACTAATACTATGTAATATATAGCCTATATTCAACCACTTGTTTCTATCAGTGTATCTACTAGGGTCTAGGACGTCTATGTATTTTTTAATGATTTCCTTATCTGTATAAATGTCAGAGTCTGTTCTTAAATGTACCTTTTTAGAGTTGGAATCTCTCTTTTTTTCAGTCTTGTATGTATAAAGTATAGAGCTTTCCCTAATAAATGTGATACATGTACTTTTATAAACTTCTAGAGTGACTTTATTGTCTATTTTTTCATTCAAGTCATTCATAAAGGTGTCATAATCTAGTAGAAATAATGGTCTATTTTGACCAAATTTAGTACAAAGTAAACTTCTTAAACATATAGGTGCATATACCTTTGTGTCTATAATATTGTCAGCGAACAATCCTGGAAATAATGGCTTTAATTTTTCCTCCATAAAACTTTTGATTATTCTGTAATTCTGAAAGTGAATTCCTTCAAAGATTATATGATAACTTTTTTTTTCTTCATCTGGGTAACTTTTAAGAATATATACCTGTATTTTGTTCTGTATAATGTCACATACACTCTTTATAATATTGACTATATCATTTACATGATTTCCAGTATTAGTCGAATTAGCCTTTTTATCATAATCAATGTATAATTTTAAAGGTTGGTGGGCACTCCATGTCTCGTAGTAGTTATTCTTTCCAGAGATGATATTTTCATAAATTTTTTCATGGGTATCGGATATGAATATTTTTTCAGATTTACCATTGAGGTCTCTCTGATAGAATGCCAGATTCATTTTGGTAGAATATTCCAAACATTCAGACTTTGTTCTGAATTCTGGCATTGTACTTGTAAATTACCGTTCCTTTTAAATACATATTCTATACGAAACATTGTCACTTTAATTTACAGAAACGTCTTTCAATACGAAACACTCTACAGAAATACTTCATTTTTTTTCCAAAGTAGTTATATAAATGCAATACTTGATTATCGGAATAGTTGCACTAGTATTAATCGCTACAATCTCGGGAGTAGCATATTATAATATCCAACAGACTAAAAAAGAAGCTGAAGCTGAAATAGAACAGGCTAAAAAAGATGCTGAAGCTGAAAAAACAATCATACTAGACAGAGTAAAGGCAGCAGAATTAATCGCTGAACAGGCAAAAGCCCCAGTAGATGGAGGATGGAGCGTTTGGGCAAATACAAATCCAAAATTCAATTGTAAAAACTGTTCAGATAGTTATAAACAAGTTAGAAAATGTAATAACCCATACCCCGCTAATGGCGGTAAAGATTGCAAGGGGAAGACTGACAGAATGATGTATTGTGACGAAAAGTGCCAATTCAAGAAATTAAACAATGTAGAATTAGATTATTATAAGAATGAAGATTTTGTTGTTGCAGACGGACTTAGATTTCCAAAACCACCAGCTACTGAAACCAAGCGATTTGCAAAACCAAGTACCAAAAAGAAGGACTCGGACAAATTAAAGGATTATCAAGATTGGTGTGAAAAGGAAGTTGGTTGTGAGATTTTAGTTGTACCAGACAATCATGATGCTGCTTGGTATTATAAGTATGATAAAGCCGCATTATTTTCGTCTGCAAAAGATATGGCGTCTACTTCATATATCAAGAGAAAATTGTTGGACAGAAAATACAAATAAATCATTACAAATACATACAAATTGGCGAATTTGTTTATCAATTTTTTTATATAGTTTAATTTAATGACTTCTATACGTCTACAAGCATTAGATAACTCCTCTAATCCAATTTTCACAGTAGACCCTACTGGTGGTACTAGAATTCTATCTACGGATGATTCTACTGGTCCTACAATCGGAGCTCTTACTGTATATGGTGGTTTAGGAGTCTCTAAAAGTATATATATAAGTAATACATTAAATGCAACTTCAATCAGTACAGAAAATATTATTTGTCCTAATGCTACAATTTCTACTCTAGTGATGTCTACTGTTACTGGTGGGTCGATATCGGTTACAGATAATGTTGTTAGTAACGAAGGGCAGGTGAGGGGAATATTTACAGTGGGAAATACAGGTAATCGTCTTAGAATAACAACAAGTGCAACTGGTACATTTATCCAATCTGGTCAAACTGCTGGTGGAACTTCTGCACCAATACTATTCACCGACATCTTTGCAACGAGTAATTGGATGTCAATATTGACATCTGGAAACATCGGAATAGGGGGGAATACAAGTCCTTCATTTAAATTAGATGTTATTGGCACTGGTAGAATTCCTACATTCATCTCTACTGACATCACTGCAGCTACGATAACATTGACTACAGGGATTACTTCAACTACCGCTTTACTAACTATCGCTACAATTCCTAATTTAATAACTACAAATATCACTTCGTCCACGTTGAATCTGACTACAGGTATTACTTCAGCAAGTGCTCTACTAACTATCGCAACAATCCCTAATCTAATTACTACAAATGTTACTACAAGTACTCTTAATGTTACTACAGGTATTACTTCAGCAAGTGCTCTACTAACTATCGCTACAATTCCTAATCTAATTACTACAAATATATCTTCGTCGACTTTGTTAGTGGCATCTAGGAATCCAGCAAGTGTTGCGTCATTTAGAAGCGTGAGTGCAAGTACAAGTGCGACAGTTGCATTGATAGAATTACAACGAGACCCATCTTCAGGTGGAGATGCACTATATGGGGATGGTTCAACGTCTAATGTTAGGTGCAAAAGTTCAATAAGGTTAATAAATAGAACATTTTCTACACCAAAACAGAACGATGCTATAACATTTAATGCTGATGGAATTGGTGCAGCATTCAATCTAGACCTTAATTATGGATTCGTGAGCATATTAGATACAAGAGAATCTACAGGAATTACAAATGGCAGTATGGTAGTAAATGGTGGAATGGCTGTAGCAAAGACTATTTACAGTACAAATGTAAACACAACAACATTTACAAGTGGTAATGCATTCTTTACTACAGGGATTACTTCAGCTAGTGCCTTACTGACTACCGCGACAATTCCTAATTTAATAACTACAAATATCACTTCGTCCACGTTGAATCTGACTACAGGGATTACTGCTGGAACTGGTAGATTTACATCAATTACAGGTGGGACTGGATTCTTCACGACAGGAATTACAACAGGAAATTTAACAGTAAATACAGTTGATTCTACTCCAACTATTGGTGATATATATAAACAAGTATCATTTTCTGGAGCAAATTCACAAGCAGCTGCTGCGAATGTAATTGGATTGACTTTTACAAACGCCAATACAAGAGGATTCAAGGTATTTGTTACAGTAGTAGTTTTAGCAACAAGCTCTCTTTATGCATTTTACGAATTAGATGGAATACAACGTGGAGCAGATTGGCAAATGTCTTCTGCACGAACAGGAGATGACCCAATTGTAGTATTTAGTATAACTACTAGTGGTCAAGTACAATATACAAGTTCGACATATGCTGGATTTACTTCTCTAACATTTAAATTTAGAGCATTGACAATAAGTACATAAAAATTGTTGTAGTATAACATATGAGTGATATAAAGAGTTTTTATAGGTTTGGATATGACGATTTAGGCATTACAAGCGATACAAATATGAGAAACAGAGAGTCTATATTATTTTATTCAGAATACAGTATAAGTGTACCGGCAAATTCTACAGTTGTGAAAAGTATACCTGGAATTTTTACCGATGTTACAAGTGCGTCATCTTCATTAGTTGGTGGAAATATGAGTTTGATAGCTACATCTGATTTTCTAGGAACTATAAAGATGTCGCAATATGGATATTTAACTCTCACATCACCTACTGTATTTTATAATGCATTAGGTAGTTTGTATGGAAATGTATCATCGGAATTAGCAAACAGTACATCAGGAGGTTTAGATATATCAGCAGTAATAAATGGAGCAAATCTAGATATTACTTTGGATTATACAGATGGAGCAAGTGCTGTAACAGATGGGACTCTATTTATATACATGAATAGACAGTGAAATTAAAATAATTAGAATATGTAATGAGCGATTCTAAAATATATACAAATTTTGACGTGTCTGACTTTCTTGTAGTTGGAGATAAAGCTATATATAGGCAGATTCTAAAAACAACAAATATCTCTATAGCATCCAGTGGTAGTAGCACACAATCAGTAACTAATTTTTTCAATCCTGGAAATTCTATAAAAGAATGCGGAAATCTGAATGTGATTGCATTCTCTTCTACTCTAGCTTCAGCTCAACACGCTAAGTTTAATTATACAATAACTACGAATTCTAATAGCTCTATAAAAGTAGGAGATTTGTCTCCAGGATTTGGCCTGGCTAAAACTAATGGTAATGATATTACCATTGCTAGAAATGCGAACAATCTAGATGTAACTATAAAACTTACAAGTGGAGGAGCATCTACAACAGATGCTGTACTGTATGTATTCAAATCTAATTATTTTAATATACCAAATTACAAGATTGCTAAAAACTCAAGTCTCGTAACAAGAACAACTAATCTTACTTATATTAACTATTGATGTATCGGATGGTATGCATCACAGACTAATTCATTCAGCACTGGGTCTTCTGCAAATTTTGACTTTACATCATTCTTCAACGATGCAAATATAGAGATTGGAGAATTACATACAAAAGCAATTGGTGGAGGAATCAGTAGAAAATACTGGGTTAATTCATATGTCAATTACAATACAAATAGAGCAATATCAGATACATATGGGTATAGTTCCGCGGAAGATGGAAGTGCGGGAGGTTCAGTGCCCGTAATAAACGTAACTGGTGGAAATACATTACGAATGAATGTAGATTTTACCGATGGTACTGGTAGTGGAACAGGTACAATTCACCTTGGTAAAAATATACTATATCAGTTGTAGTATTAGTTAACTATTGATGTATCGGTGTAATCTACAATACACATTCTATGACTCATTAATCAAAAGAAATAAAACTGAATTTAGATTTCCTACTATCAATATCAACCAAAATGACAATAAGTATTGTAGCGAGCACATATAATAATTTGATAGTAGGCTCAAATGGTACTTTGGCATGTAAACTATCAGAAGACTTGAAATATTTTAAGCTAATTACTACAAATGTAAAAGATTCGATTGTAATAATGGGACGCAAGACATGGTTCTCTATCCCATTGTGTGACAGACCTTTACAGGATAGACAGAATATAGTTCTTACTAATAATCAAGAGCTCTTGAAATGTAAAGACCAAGGATGTAAATTTATGACTGTTGAAAAATTCAAGATGTGGTATAATAGAAACACTGACGTTTTTATAATAGGTGGAGCACAGATATATAACTTATTTCTTCAGACTATTGACCCTATTTTAATGCCTAGTAGACTATATATTACAGAAATGAGACATTCTGAAAAATTACAATGTACTACAAAAATTGATTATATTCCAAAAGATTTCAATATTATCAGTCACACCAAAAAAGAGTATCATGGAGATATTTCTTATAGATACCTTATTTATAAGAGACAAAAAACTGAGAATTCAGAAGAAATTTACTTGAACCTTCTCAAAGACGTATTAAATAACGGGAGATGTAGAAAAGAAAGAACAAGTACAGGAGCTATATCAGTATTTGGAAGGCAAACAAGAATGGATATTAGTCAAAGTGTTCCACTGTTAACAAGTAAGTACCTTAACTGGAAAGCATGCATCGAAGAGCTTCTTTGGTTTTTACGAGGAGACACTGACTCTAAAATTCTTGAAAGAAAGGGAGTCAACATCTGGAAGGAAAATACTTCAAGAGAATTTATCGAGACTAGAAATTTGGATTACAAGGAAGGAATCATTGGACCAGCTTATGGATGGAATTGGAGATTTTTTGGAGCGAGATATTCAGAGGTCTTTTCAGATACAAGCATATTTGACACATCTAAAATAGGAGGAGTGGACCAAATTGAAAATATTATTCACTTGTTGAAAACAGACCCTTTTAGTAGAAGAATAGTACTTTCATCATGGAATCCTATAGACATTGATAAATGCGTTCTTCCACCGTGTCATTATACATGTACATTTTATGTAGATGAAGACAGTAGTGGCCAGAAACATCTTAGTTGTCATTACATTATGCGGTCAAATGACTTGTTTTTAGGAGCTCCATGGAATATATTTTCCTATACTGTATTGACATATATCCTTGCTATGAAATGTGACATGAAGCCAAAAGAATTAGTATATTCTGTGTCTGATGCTCATATTTATAACAATCACATTGAGCAGGTTATCACTCAATTACAAAGAACTGTTAGAGCTCAACCGAAATTAGTTTTAAATGACATGATTAAAAACATACATATAAGCAACATATGTGTAGGAGATTTTGATGTAATTGGGTATTACCCAGACAAGAGTATACATGGAGAGATGGCAGTTTAATACTCACAAAACTGAATTCTGGATTTTAAAATTTATTTTACATACAATTGATATAATGAATAAGCGAGATTTAATGGACACAGACATAGAAAACACTACAGGTCCAACGGAGGATTCGATGGAAACAGAAGATTCTGTTAGATATTTTAAATTACCATCTTCATATAAGCAACGAAAAGGTAAAAATGTAAAATTCACTATATCTAACTCGGATTCATCAGAAATCATCGACCGTTTTGTACACAAACAAGACTATACTACATACAATCCAGAAGACCTTGTTGTAAAAAAATCAAGACATACACTTAATAAAAAATTCAATCATTCAAATTATGTAAAAGTTATAAAAGGTCCTTATAAGGGAACAGAAGGGTATATAAAACAAATTATACCTCCAAAGTACATGTTCAAGAATAATAAAACAGGAAATATAATTTTTACGCAAAATCCTTCACAAAGACCAGGTACAACATTATTAAAAAGTTCGCATAGCAAAGCTCTTGTAGCATTAGAAGCTAGAGGAGGTGAGCATTACATACGAACACAGTACTTGTTTTATAAAGACTTGGTATTAAAGACTAAGGAAATTGCGAGTATTTTGTCTGTGTTAACCAAGTTTTCAATAAAAGTAGCAGTTATCGACAATATGAATCAATTAAGTGTCAAAAACATAAATATAACGGATATAAAAGAGTATAATGAAGGTGCGTCTATAACACCTATCAATATCGAAACAGACGAGTACTCTGATATTGAATACATTGCAAGAGAGGACAAATATACAGATTCAGAAGCAGATTCGGATTCCGATTTGGAAACTGATGAAAACGCTCAAATGGTGTCTTATTCTGATACTCAAAGGACACAAGGAGACATAGAAGTCCAAGACGGTGACTCCAGTGGTTATATAAGAGATGTAAAAAAGATAAAAACTAAATTAAAAGCTGTTAAATCAAAACAAAATGCTGATAGAATTTACAATATTGCAAAACAAGTCGCGACCACCTTTGGAATCTCCACAAGTGATTCGATAGAAATTTTATTGCATGTAATGTTTGATACAAAATTGAATAACATTGTTTCAAAAAGAAATAAAGAGAGACTAGGTGATATTATCAAAGAATTTGGTATTAAAGTATCAGAGATGGATACCTCTGATGCAAGTAATACAGAATACAATAGACTTGTAAATGAATTGAATCCAGTCCCAGTTGGGCGGCGAGACTCTAAATCTAGGTTCATATTATCGGGAGCAAAATATTTTGGAGAAAAGGGTAAAAACTCGTTGAGAAAGGGTGCTTCAATGAAAATTACAAAGTCACCATTGTTTATACCGAAAAAAATCAAACAGGGATTTAGTCTGAAGGAAAAGAGAGAAACATCTGAATTCGTATACCCATTGACACCAATAGACGAACTACCTTTATCAGAATTACCTGTTGTTTGGTCAAGAAATGAGACCAAAATCATGAATGAAATATTGCCAACCCTTACTCAACGGCAAAAAAATATAATTTATATACAAAGATATCGTTTCCCATTCTTTATAAGAGATAGAGTCTCAAAAACAGAAGGTCCATCATCAGATTGGGTATTAGAATTATATGAAGAGTTCAAGAAAAGAGCGAGTATTAAAAAGATTAGAGAAATACCCAAAGATAGTCCTGCAAATGTATTGATACAAAGGTTGACAGAATTGATAAATAAAGAGTCTGACCTGAGACTTTCAGATGCATATTCTCATGCTATCTCGAGTCTTTTAGAACACGGTGTTATAATACCAGATAAACAAGGAATGCAGATACCACCAGATGACAATGTATCTATACTAAAGGTTAACAAACAAAATGCAGATATACATAATATGTTCAACACAAAACAAGTAGGAGGGCATTCACAAAAGCCTAGTCTTCAATTAGAAGGAGATGCTATAAGAGTAAAGGATTGGATTTTTTATACAGAACCGTCTGATTCAATGTATTATTCGGATGAATTGAAATCTGTTATGGAAAAATTAGAATCATATGATTATGAGTCTAAACTTGTAAAAAGTTTTAGAACCCAAAAACTAACAGAAGACGCAGACATCAAAGGGAGAACTACCGAAGCTCTTGACGACTTTTTTGATGCTGTCAAATTAAAGAAAACGTCTAAATTAAAGTATATTAGAAAAAAAGACAATATCTAGTTCAATTCGATGCTGCTACATCTAGCAGTGCGTAATGTTTTTACATACTTTTTCAAAAAAAGATGTATGGGAAAAGATAAAGATGAGAAAATGGAGAAATTGGTTGGAAGTCAGATAAATAGATACAAGTTGACAAAATACATATCATCTGGAGGCTATGGTAGTGTATTCGAAGTGTCTACTAAAAACAATAAAAAATTTGCGATAAAGATTCCGATAGATACAGAATCTGGATACAAGAGTATAGACCTAGAGTATAAAATTTATAAAAAGTTAAACAGTAGAGATGATAGTAGAGATAATGGTATAATGAGTGTCAAATTGTCGAAATATAACGACCATTATTTAATGGTAATGGACTTACTTGGTCCATCATTACACTCGCTCTTGGCGAATTATAAGACGTTCCATACTAAAACAATTATACTTGTAACGATTCAATCACTTAAAATTTTGAAATATATACATTCTCATGGATATATTCATAGAGACATCAAATCTTGTAATTTCGTAATAGATAGGAGTAACCCAGACAAAATTTATTGTATCGACCTCGGTATGGCGTTAAAGTATATAGACAAGAATGGTAATCATCTAGACCAAACTGTTACAAGTACGTTCTACGGGACAGAGGTATATGCTAGTATCTCTTCACATAATTATAAATCTCAATCAAGAAGAGATGACCTCGAGTCATTGTTTTATATGCTTGTTACATTATTTAAAGGAAAACTACCATGGCATAATCTCAAAATTACAGATAAAAAAGAGAGAATCAAAAAGATTGGGGAAATGAAGAAGGAAATTACCGCTGAAGTGTTGTGTAAGGGATTACCTAAAGAGTTTACTTTATTCTACAAATATATCTGTAATCTTGAGTATTACGATAAACCACATTATACAACATTAATTAGAATGTTTTCAAAGTCGTATGTCTTGTCAGATTTCACTGGAACTAGCATGCAATGGACTATTGACAAATCAAAGGTAATAAAAGGAATTTTGCAGCATTAAATACAAGACAACCAAACTTATTTTACTGTGATTATTATAAGTATGAGTATTACTAAATATACTAAGCGTCTTGCTAATGATATGAACATTAATGAAAATCACACTGAAAATGTATCAAAAATTTTACCAAGAATCTACTTAGGGAATTACAAGATTGCTAAAAATAAAGATTTTTTCGCTCATAAAAATATAAAGGCTGTATTGAACTGTACAAAAGACTTGCCAAATAGCATGAATTGTAACGTAGTGGAATATATGAGAATACCAATAGATGACTCATTGCGTAAAGTGGACTTTGACAAATTTTACGAATTTTTACCAGTTATAACCCAATTTATTCACAAGCATGTCGACATTCAGAAAAATAATATACTTATTCACTGCCATGCCGGAAAGGCTAGGTCCGCAGGAGCTTTAATAGGATATCTAATGGAATTTAGAGGGATAAATCCGTACAACTCTGCAAAATTAATACTAGAGAAAAGGCATGAAGCATTCTTTCATGGAGAAAGCGTTAATTTTGAAAAGCCTTTGTTGAAGTATTACAAACAGAATTTATACTGAAGCCTATATTCGTGAGCCATATCTAGATAATTTAGAGGCAACATCTGAATACAATGCCTTCTTGTGAATCTCTAAAGCTCTTGATATTTTATATATATTTTCTTCTCCGATGTTCAATTTCGTAACAAATTGTAATAGTGAGTCTCTATCCATACTGTTTAGAATCCTATTATTAAGTGATTGTGTCAATTTTGTCGTAAACATAGAACTTGGAGGGACATCGAATTTGTCGTATGTTAATAATGACATTTGGCATAACACGGTTGTATCAGTACGACTTTCATTATACATATATCCTTTTTTAATGACTCTTGATGTCTTTAGTAACGTATATATATTTCCGTTCTCTTCTATCGTATACATCGTATCACATGTATACTTTTTCATAGGACAATATTTATCACTCTCTATACAATCATCAAAATATTTTTCTATGACGTCTTTCGGTACTTCTTTGTACATACCAATTATGATATTGTCACAAGTTAATACAAGCATTTACTAATACAATCTAAAAAAATGTTGTAACAAGTGCGAGTTTAAAACCGCGTTTTAATGTTAAGGAATTAGTATAAAAAGATGTTGTCTTTAATAATGCACCTTTCAAACAACACCACGGTAAGTGTATTGGCAGCAGTTGTATTTTACGCATGCGTTTACATTTATCTATTGATGAAAAAAGACGAATTCATGTCCATATTCATGAAGGTTATCCCATATATCATATGTATAGACATTTCCTTTTTCATCTTTATTCTCTTTCAAACATCAGAGAAAGAAGTTGAAGAAACAACACCTATTTCAAATTTGATTACAATTCCCGAAGACACAAAAAAGGTAGAATTAGTCGCTGAAAAGAGTGAAATTAAAGAAGAAGGCAACATTCGCATACAAGAAATTATCAAACAAGATGACGATAACAAAGACATTAAAGTTGAGACTGAAGCTGAAATAATTGTAAAACCAAAGAGAAAGCGAGTCAAAAAAGTGTCAGAAGAACCTGAAGAGAAAACTGAAATTCAATCTTCAGATGAAAAGTAAAGTATGGTACTACCATTTACAGAGATAGAAAGACGAACGTTTTTAAGATACAATCCAAGATTTGTAAAGTTATTACACACTGCCAGAAAGCAGATGTTTAATATAACTGAGTATGATGATTTTATAAGATTACAAGACATACATACACGAGACGTTGCAAACTATTATTCTATAGATTTGTAATAACTCAAGATATATGACTCGCTAAAAGTAATTTTCTTTATCTATATCAGAATGAGGTTAGAACTACCAGAAGGAATAGACTATACAAAGTACACTAGTACAAGTGGGATGAGTACAAAGCATTGGGGTCCTGGATATTGGGTTTTTTTATTTACGAGCATAATGGGGACATACCCGTACAAAATAGACGAAACATCAAAAGATGACATTGAGATAAAAGACTCTTTTGTCAATACTATTAAATCATTAATCCTTTTATTACCATGTATATTTTGTAGAGAGTCTTTAAATGGCTTCATGTATGAATTACCTATTGAAAATTACACAGGTGGTAGGATAGAAATGATGTACTGGCTATATCTTATCAAAGACAAGGTAAACAAAAAGTTACTACTACAAGAAAGAGAGGCCTTTGAGGAAAAAAAGAAAGAGTTAGATATGATTTACCCAAAGGATTCAAAAAAGTACATTAGTACTTTAAATGACTGTATAGAAAATTCATTCAAGACAGAAGAGACACCTCCTTTCGAATATATATTAGACCAATATGAGTCTATACGTGCGTCATGTTCTATCAAGGCTAAAAAGTGCGTTATAAAAAAATGAGAACAAAACTGAAAAATGAATTTATATGACATTTACACTCACTTTAAAATGGATTATGCAAACGTAAACTTGGACACTATAACATTATGTAAATCTGGAAAATCACTCAAGATTTTGAATGAAAATAAGAAGCCTTTAGAAATGCAATCTTGTAAATTGTATATGCCATTCGATGTATCTAGATTCGAGAATAAATGGTCTGGAATGTATGATTATAGTGTAAGTTGTTATACAGATGACTCTTTTAAGGAATTTTTTTCAAAACTTGATAAAAGGGTATCAGACTTACTCTCTCCATTTACAGAAAGTCCTTTAAACGACACTTTGAAACAAAACAAGGACTTTCCAAAATTATTTAGATTGAAATTACCGCGAGATTCTTATGGTAATTTCAATGTTGTAGTATTCGATAAGAATAGAGAAAAAATTATGTTGACTGAAGAAAACATTGAGGAAATTTTCTGTAAAAAACAAACATTCAAATGCACATTTCAATGTGAAAAAATATCAGATTGGCAGGGCAAATCTAGCATCTTGTGGCAAATGACTCAAGCTAAACTATTTGATAAGGACCCTATTCAACCTATAGAAAAATCCCATATTGATTATAATAAACTAATGATTGACTAATTAAGCTTTTGGTGATTTGGACTTCTTGGACTTCTTGGACTTCTTGGACTTCTTGGACTTTGCAGCCATTCTTACTTTGGGTGAAGTCTTGAATTTGTGACATTTTCCAGAACTTCCTCTTCCTAATCTAGTCTTTCCAGGAGAGCATTTAGTCTTCTTGGACTTTTTAGATTTCTTTGATTTCTTGGACTTTTTAGATTTCTTTGATTTCTTGGACTTTTTAGATTTCTTTGATTTCTTGGACTTTTTAGATTTCTTTGATTTCTTTGATTTCTTGGACTTTTTAGATTTCTTTGATTTCTTGGACTTTTTAGATTTCTTTGTATATTTTCGCTTTGGCTTGCCTGATTTCTTGGACTTTTTGGATTTTTTCGACTTTTTGGATTTTCTAGACTTTTTAGACTTTTTTGATTTAGGAACGTGGCATCGACCAGTTCCACGTCTAGTCTTTCCAGGCGAACACGTGACCTTTTTGGATTTCTTTGATTTCTTTGATTTCTTGGACTTTTTTGATTTAGGAACATGGCATCGACCAGTTCCACGTCTAGTCTTTCCAGGCGAACAGGACTTTCTGCGTAGAACTTTAACGCTCTTTTGTGATTTCTTTGATTTTGCCATTGTTTATACTATACCAAAATAAAAAAAATTTTTACGAAAAATGAATACGATAATCTTTATAACATATAATGGACAAGAAGCGAAAACTAAACAAATCTCAAAAAAGTTCAAAAGCAATCAAAAGATACTTTTCATCTAATAACACAGCGTCGAATGAAATAACAGAGTTTGACATCCTATGCATTAAAATAGAGGAGTCGGAAGAGTATTCTTATTATAAAGACTCTACTGTATTAAACAATGAAACTATATCTGATTGTATCCATGATGTATTAGTAGAGTTTAGAGATAAATGGCCTAATAATACAGATATACATTGTTGGAATTGTGCTCATTCTTTTACATGCACTCCTATAGGTGTACCTATTAGATTTGATAAGGCTACTAAAACATTCAACTTGAATGGAATTTTTTGCGGATTTCCATGCATGTTACGGTATTGTCATGATATGAATTTTTACAACAAGTACAAGTTACATATCATTCATTTGTATATGGTATTGACATCTAAAAAATTTGACACAATGTTACCAGCTCCATCCAAGACTGTTTTAAAGATGTTTGGTGGATTTTTAAACATAGAAGAGTATAGGGAAATTCACAATGTTAAAATTTTCGAGTATGTCTCGTACCCTATGAGCATATCACGAGATTACATTGAAGAGATTGATTTAAATAATCTAAAGAATGCAAACAATTATGTGTTTAAAAATACAAAGAATAATACCATTCAAAAAAAGAGCATATTAGATTTTCTGAACTGAAACATAATAGTACCAAAACTGAATTTTAGATTTTGATTAATATACAAATGCACTTTAAGAATGGAAATATTTACAATGGAGAAAAGGTAGTCTGTCGCTCATTACCAGAAATTACCAATGTTGAAAAAGACTTTACGATACTAGAAGGAGATATCTTATCGTATGCAGAAGACGGAACAGTTATCAAGGTATACTTTGACGAAGAAGGATTAGACAACGAACCAGAACCACAAACACAACTCGAACCACAAACACAACTCGAACCACAAACACAACTCGAACCACAAACACTACAAACACAACTCGAATCACAAACACTACAGTCAACAGGGGGTTATGGGGGCGTAAGACGCCCCCAATGGAAAACATCAACAACAAAATGCATTGATGCGAAAATGAGTAGATTTACATCTGAAAAAAGTTTTGACGAGATGTTTTGGGAAGTTTATGGTGATGTAGTTGAGCTTTTCGAAACAGATTGTACTTATATATTTGTACTGAAACATATTGATAACAGAATTGTTTTAAAACATCCTAATAATTCCCTTGTCTTTCTTGCAAAAATATATAATACAACTGGTGAAATCAGTTATAATCGTGAATTTCACGGATTAGAAAACGTAACTTCTGAGAGAATAATTGAACCAGATACATCTATTGTAAAGGTATCAGATTACATGTCAGTACAAGGATATAGGGGGATAATCATCAAACGAGACAATCAATACTTTAAATATGATTTTCCAGAATACTCGTTAGCCAAACGTCTGAGAGGAAATGCACCAGATATAAGATACGCTCATTTATTACATCTCCATAACTTTAAAAAAACATTACAATTGTCAATTTTGTACCCGGAATACATAGCTGACTTTTATAATATTAGAAAAAAACTATATGAATTGTGTGTAGATATTCATAATGTTTACAAATGTGGGAACAAGGTATCAAATAAAGACCCTTACTTTTCTTTTATAAGTAAAATTTATAAAAAACATGGAAAACATGCTGATATTGATGACATAACTTTTTTAATATATAGACTACCTGTTAAAACACTCTATAATACATTATGTAAGTCACCTAAAAAATCCACATAAAATTTTTAAAACCAACCTAAAAATTTTAAAAATCACCTAAAAGTATTTGGCGTCACACCCAATGACGTACGTTTGGTAAATCATGACTATTTCCTTGCGTTTTTTTTTAATACATATAAATAAAGATGGCAGACATTAGCTTATTGATAATTGGAGCTGTATCAGCACTTGGATATACTTTAAAAAAGACTCGGGATAATTATGAAAATATTTACACGTCAAATAACATCAAAAGGGTTAATGACATTATTAAAGGAAAGGCTGAAAAGAAGATGAAAGATGCTCAAAATCCCACATTTTCAGGAGTTGGTGGATTACCTTATATTACAGGTCAAATAGGAATGGAATCTTTTGGAAATTCCCTAGACTTTAATGGACAAAAGGATTACAATTATACACGGATAAACGACCCCAGGTATACTCAGCAAAAATACGACAAGGCAACTTTTAATGACCCAGTCTCTGCATATAGTGACAATTCGCAACATTACAGTGTATCAGACTTGTATAATCAGAGTAACGTATCGAAAATGACTGGTGAAACGATTCAAGACATTCCAAAGGATAAGAGGTTTACTCGCAAAGATATACATGAAGTACGAGAAAGATACACTCCATTTTTACCTTCAAGACATCATACTTCAAAGAAAGAAGTCGAGAGATTTTCAGATGGTATTCAAGTAAATAATGTGCATACTGGTATGGAATTAATAACAGAAGATATTACTGATAGATACATTCCATCTAGAATGAGAGAAGGAGAAAGACCATTTGAACAGAAACAAATTCAGAAGCCAAAGGCCTGGTCGATAGACGAAGTTGGACATGCAAAAGATACATTCAAAACTATAGATGACCTTGTAGTTAACCCTAAACAGTCTTATAAAGGTAGGATACTGGAAGGAAAAATGCATAGTCAAAACACTAGAGGAATATTACCGGATGTACAGACATATAAGCCACCTACAACATCTGACAAGAATTTCATCATTCCTGGTTCTGCAAACTTTAAAGCAGCCCAATCTGAACAAGACTTGGCTACGAATTTTCAAAAAACAAATAGGGAAATGTATACTCAAGACTATACAGGAATTGGTAGAGCAAATGTGGATGGAGAATACCACGGTATCCAAAATTATACTGAAAGTAAGAAAAAGGAGGGAGCAATCGATTTCATTAGAAACATGAAAGCATTAGGTAAAACAGGAGATTATACTCGTGATTCTATGACGGCAGTTGATACTGAAAGACAAAATACATCAAATATACCAATATCACATGGACATAGACAATCACTTAATGTAAAAGTTGATATAAGTGATGCAAAACAGACATTAAGAGAAGGTCTAGGTAATCAAGGAATTACAAACGCGAGAGGCCAATTCCAAAAAGGAAATGGCGATGCAATTGCAGAAGGTGTAAGTGAGGTAAATGCAAAGACTACAATGAAAGAGACGAATGCATTCAGTTATTCTGGTAATGCAAAAGGAGCAGATGCCATGAGTTATCTTGCGTCAAATTACAACGTTAAAACTACTTTAAGAGAGCTTATGAGTTCTGACAGAAGAGCATCTGGAGTTAATTCAATGTTTAATAATTCTAGATTAGGGTTTAGTTCAAAGCCAAATAAGAAGGTAATTCAAAACAAGAGACAAGCCCTGAACAATCATGTATCTGTAATAAATAGTTTTGACAAAATAGGAAAGACTACTATTCTACAGAACAAGACAGTATTAAATGATAGAAATGACCCTAGTCTAGTCCATGACCAATTAAAGTCTAATCCTTACGATATCAATACTGCGAAATTCCTATAAAATCGTATATCGCAACACAGCGAAACTGTAAAAAATTTTCCATATATACATTAATATGAGTTACACATTGATAAAGAATGCGTTTCCAGATTTTTATGCGGAACAATTACCAATACCAATACAAGATTCTGTTAAAGAGTCACATTTCGAATACAAACCACAAACAATAGAACATCTAGACACTACTCCTCCTACTAATATAGAAGACGAATGTTTTAAATATATGAATTACATTCTTTCATCGCCAAAATGTAGAGACTTATTACTGTCAAGAATGTCTTTTGCAGAGAGAAATAAAGAGTTAAATAACATACTCCCTTATATATTGGTTGTATTACTTATTATACTAATCTACAAGTGCATTTAAACAAGACAATATACATCTGTAAATACGTTCAAATTAGACAATCGTCGTTTGAAGCTACAACAAAAAATCACAATATACACCAAGATGCTACAAGACATTGCTCTTGATGTATATAACAAGATTATATCGCAATGCAATAATTCTATTTTATTACAAGATATTTTAGAGTCTGGTAATAAATATCTCAAAGAACAATGTACATTACATAATTGTAGTGTACTTTACCCAGTTGTAATTTCATTAGATAACGTCATGTATCATGGCCTTGCATCTGGGAAATTGACAGAAAAATCCGTATTGAAAATAGATTTCGCTATAAACAAAGATGACTCTATATACTTTTTAGGAGAAACTTACTCCAAAAATCCAGAAGACAAGGAAGTATTGAAATTTTTGAATACAATCCAGACGAAATTGGTAAAAAAGTTTGAAAAAAAGGCATTTCCTACAAACGATGAGGTGTCACTGTATATCCAGAGAAAATGCATAGAAAACAAGTATAATCTCATAGAAAATTGTAAAAGTTATCAATACATGGACAAACTTTTGTATTCAGATGACTCCAAGTATATAATATGTAATTACACCAAGTATTATACAGATGATGATTTCTTGTATCAAGCAAATGATTGTGAAGACCTTGAATCAGGTGAAATATATGTAATCAACATTACAGTATATAAAGATACAGAAGACATTGTAAAATATAAAATAGACGAAGAGCCGCATCTAGCATTTTTTAACAATCAAGTCTACATGTTGAAATTGAAAAGTTCTAGAGAATTTTATTCTAGAACAAAGACTGCGAATTCAAACAATGTTTTTTACTGTTACAAGTACAATTCTATATCAGACAAGATTGGTAAAAAAGAGTGTATAAAGAATAATATTCTAGAGCCATTATATTCCGAAACATGTAATCAAGTCACATATAGTAAAAAATTTGTTGTAAAAATACCTTAGTTATACGGATTTTCAATAATTATCTCTGAAATCTCTGCAAAAGTCTTGGTAATATATTTTTTATCTATAGATGACATCTTCTTGATATTCAGTTTGAATTGCATATATTGTATACAATCTTCAATTGACTTGTTCTTGTATATACAATAATATAATATCTCTTCATTTATCTCAGACTCATCTAACTCTAGCTTTTGTTTTGTAAATTTTTTATCTTCGCAAGACAACCAAAATTCATCTGTTTCAAGATTTATTACTAAATTAGTAATATCAGTAAGTCTTCCCTGTTTCTTGTTCCATTTGATATTATTGTACTTGACTTCTTTGCATTTGTATTTTTCTTTAATGAATTCTGTTAATCTTGTTGTAAAGTCAGATGATTTTGAAGGAAATCTATATAAAACATATCCGTTAAATCTGTCTATTCGGTCTTCTTGTGACAAATTTGACCAGTTTTTGTCTATAAACTTTTCATCCAACCTTGTATTAGACCGTATAAACTTTAGATAACTCTCTGTATCTCCATCATTATACTTTGACATACATGAATTAAGATATTTCGTCTTTGTATCTATATATTTTTTTTCCTGTCTAATCAGGTCAAGGACATCCTTATACTCTAAAAGCAACTCTGATTCATTATATTGAGTTTTAAACACAATCTTTATACCAAATTTCAATACATAAAAATAATCTATAGGTATAGAGTACTTGTTTGTAAGAGACACAATTTTATCAATGTAAATATTTCGTGTCAATTTTGCTAATTTGGTTTTATAATCACCACTTCTTGAAAAGTACTGTATGCATTCATTAAACGTATCAGAGTCACTATCTTCTACACTCTTTCTGACTAAATCGGTAAAGTCTGTTTCAAGTTCTGTAGCTCTATCAGTGTATAAGGCAAGTTTGCATTTATTGACAATTCTATCATACAATTGATAATATAATTGTCCTTTGTCACATCTTGTTACTAACCACTCTTCCTTGTTTATATCATTACAGAATAACCCATACTTTTGTAATATATTGTCTTCTAATAATATAAAGTCTGTAATTTGCTGTAACACCATTATCGCAAATTAAAGATTCGTTATTCATTTTCATTCTGTTTCTTTTACTTTTTTTATCAGGTAATACCAATAACTATGAATAGGGGCTTGACAAGAACAAAGTATGACGGGTCAGAACTTGAAAAACACTTTTTAGAGAATGATAAAAAGTTTAAATTTAGGACTACAAACTTTACAGACTTGGAATATGCTAAAAAGAATTTGGATATTTTCGCATTATACATCAAAGATGGAATGTATGTCCCATTGGATAAAGTAAAGGAAGAGTCAAAGTTAAGAACAGGAAAGAATACTAATATGCGAGTTAAAACACAGATGGGGGAACTTCCTTTTCCAACTCTTCCAGGTAAATATTTTCAAAATGCTTTTGGTAACGCTGATGTAGAAAAGATTATTAGAACAGGTTTATCTACAAAAGACCGACTTCATACAAGGCATATTCCAGATTTCTTTTCTAGAACTACTCCAATCTTTCCAAAAGAAAAGAATCTTCCAGCACCAATTAAGTCTGTCGAAACAGAACAACGAGGCGGAATTCCTACTAGAAGTATGTACAAGTAAGTCTAGGATAATTTTTTTATAATTAAATGAGATGTTACAGGTAATCCTCTGAGGTTATAAACAGCTAAAAATATTATTCATATACTCATATAACTATAAACAAAGATGGCGTGATTATACCTACTGAATCTTGTCCAAAAGAATTACTTGACGATATCATGGAATATTTCAGAGAAAGAAAAGAAGATGATTGATTTCATCAAGACTGTTACGTACAAAGCATATTTTTTTTGTCATACTAATTCCAATACAATGGAAGACTACACTGTAGAAGAACATTATATCTTTGCATCATCTTTAGACAGGGATACATCAGCCTATCCCAAAACTTCACAATTCAAATTATCCTTACCAGACCAATTTCAAAATATTGTATCGATAGAGTTAAGCGCGGGCTCAGTCCCAAATCTTGACAGTATAGATGTAGACCCATATTTGTTATTGTCAATAGAAGGTTTGAATCATATTCAGAGCAGTAGCGGAGTAGAATACTTCTCAGTACTTGCATTACATAAAGGTCATTCGAATGCCTTTTTTAATATGGATAGGTCATCCTCTGCAATGATGCCTTATAAACTTTACTCACCAAAACAACGGTTAAACAGTCTTAATATCAAATTGTTACACTCTAATGGGACTCCTTTGACATTCGGAGCTGATGGAAATTTACTACAGATAAACCAAGTCAGTTTTACATTCTGTGTAAAAATTCTAAGAAACAAGAGAAGGTCTTTTGATAAGGATTTTAGGGCATTATTCAAAACATTATAAAATTAAAATTCAATGCTATACTACACTTTAAAATACTGATAAAATGGTAGATTAAAATGTAGTTTACGAATACAAAACTGAAGTGTAAAAATTTAAAATTGGCAAAAATGCAAAGTAAAGTATGCGAATGTTGTGTAGAAGATAAGACATTGAAAGATTTTCCAATATATGGCGGAAATGGTGGTAAAAAATACAGAGATGCTTGTACATCATGTTATAAAACTTATCGTGATAGGAACCCAGAAACAGTCTTTAAAAATTGTGCTAAATGCGACGAAAGACTTCCATTCACTACTTTTAATAAACAGAATAAAACTATCGATGGACTTCAACCAAGTTGTAGAAAATGCTGCAAGACTAAAGATAAACAAGTAAAAGAAGAAATTAATCAAGATTCTATGAAAGAATGTTGTATGTGTACAAAAGTAAAGAACGTTGTAACTGAATTTAGTTATAACAAGACTAAACAAATTTACTCTGGTAAATGCAAGTCTTGTATAAGAATTCAGGGTTATAAACAGCTAAAAATATTATTAATTAATTTTACAATACAAGCATTCGCTATTTAAAGACAATCTCTATATATTTATAAGTTATATGGTAAATGAAAAAAGATGG
>Ga0208805_1000034_pt1 | contig 64561 bp, 63 predicted proteins | sample Colrivmet1553A02_FD_187659 | JGI IMG/M metagenome (GOLD analysis project Ga0208805, IMG submission 187659) | Estuarine microbial communities from the Columbia River estuary - metaG 1553A-02 (SPAdes) (version 2) | ecosystem: Environmental > Aquatic > Marine > Intertidal zone > Estuary | place... | reverse complement strand
AGCATCTGCCCTTATTACAGCCGCTACAATCACAAATCTCAGAAGCACGAATGTCACCACTGCTACTCTTAATGCAACTGGCGGAATTACTTCAGGGACTGCATTGATTACTTCTGCTACAATCCCAACATTGCTCTCAACAAATATTTCATCAGGTACGTTGGACCTTTCTACTGGTCTTACTTCTGCATCTGCTCTCATTACAGCTGCTACAATTCCAACACTACTTTCAACTAACGTGTCTACTACCAACATTACAAGCACGTCTGCTGTAATTACTAATGGTACTGTCTCGACGTTGAATTCCACAAACATTTCTGCAGGGACTGCCAATTTGTCTGTTGGTATTACTTCAGCAACTGCTCTACTTACTACTGCAACAATTCCTACATTACTTTCAGTCAATGCAACAACTTCGACTCTTAATGTTATCACGGGATTAACTTCAGCATCTGCACTAATCACGACAGCCACGATTCCAACATTACTCTCCACTGATATCTCCTCTGGAACACTTAATCTTTCAACAGGGCTTACTTCAGCGTCTGCTCTTATTACCTCTGCCACAATTCCAACACTCCTCTCTACAAACGTGTCTACTACAAACATTACAAGTACTTCTGCTGTTATCACTAACGGTACAGTTTCTACATTGAATTCTACCAATGTCAACACTTCTACATTTACTTCTGCATCTGCTTTGGTTACCGGTGCAACAATCACGTCAATCAACTCTACTAATATCTCTTCTGGTACACTCAATCTTTCTACAGGTCTCACTTCCGCAACTGCTTTTATCACGTCTGCAACAATCCCAACACTCTTGTCAACTAATATTTCATCCGGGACACTCAATCTCTCCACAGGTCTTACTTCTGCAGCTGCTTTAATTACTGCTGCCACAATCCCGACACTCTTGTCAACTAATATTTCATCTGGAACATTGAATCTATCTACTGGTCTAACCTCGGCATCTGCATTAATCGTTAATGCAACTGTTACAAATTTACTAGCAACAAACTTGAGTGCTGGGTCTATTGCATTGGGAGATGCAACTGTTGGAAACTTGTATGTTACTAACAACGGTACAATCGCTAACGCATATCTCAATACTGCTACTGTAGGAAGTCTTGTAGTGAATAATGTAAATATAACTCCAAGTGCTGGAGATATCGGTCAAGAAGTCTCTTTTGCAGCCGCAAACAATCAAAGTTCTCCAGCGGACGTTACAGACTTTATATTTGATACATCAGTAAGAGCATTTACAGCCCAAGTGTCTGTTACAATTCTTACAACTGGTGACACAAATAACAAATTTGCATACTTTACACTACAAGGTATCCAAAAGTCTCCAGCAGGGTCTCCGACACCAGGATGGGTGTTGAATAGTAGATATATTGGTGACAATACAGGAGTTGTCTTTAGTATCGATGCAACATCTGGACAAATTAAATATACTTCTTCAAATATTTCCCCATTTGTTTCTGATACAATGAAGTTTTATGCACGCACAACTACCGTGTAAGGGCGTAATACTCCCTACCACCCTGCCTTAGAATAATGGAGTAAATTGATTTAATGCAATTTAACATAACGTGTTTCTTTTATATTCTTATCTTTTAAGACGTTATAATGAAGATAATAGATACACTTATCGCAGATGCCGTTAATCTTATTCACAAGCAATACACTGGTAATAAGCCAAAATTAGACGAAATGTCGAGTGGCTTATTTAATGTATTTCTTGACAAAGTAAAGCCATATTTTATACTACTTACAGTAATTCTTCTAGTAATTATATTGTTACAAATAGTGCAATTTTATTACTACATTAGGTTATTTATTAAGCAGGTAAATCCTGCTAATAGAATAGATGTAGTAAAAGAAATAATGAAAACTTGGTAAGTAGTTAGTTGTGTGTTTGAGCGACTGACTTTTCAATGTCGTAAATAATGACTCTTGTAGTGTAATTAGTCTCATTTTCTGGGGGACTTTGTATGTAATTTCCAACTTTAAAGTATGCATCCTTGAATTTTAATTTGTAACCATTGTTGTAACTGTACCCACGTTTGTAATAGTAAAATTTAACAGTGTTATTTGAAACTACAACAGTAAATCTAAATTTTGTCCCAAGTTTGTAATTTGTATCTACTGTAATTCGTTCTGTTTGATTTCCAATACGGTACCTAATGTAGACTAGACTTTTTCTCAGGAATGCCATTAGTCCTGCTCCATCTCCTTTTAATTTTACTTGTATAAACATAGTAGACTGAATTATCTTTGGTAAAGTCTCTATACTCAATACTACAGATAGTACCTTTGTACCGTTGTCAGAGTCCCAAAATACTTTTTTACCATTATTACATTCTCTTAATTCTGTCCTAGCATATTTGGAAGTCTTAGAAGGTATACCTATAGTCAGTGTATTCATATACAAGTCTCCATTGATAGACGGGTAAATGTATTCATTCGATTCAAGAATGGTTTTAAATTTATCTATAAATGATACTTGGGCACACCAATTCATTACCCATATAAACCCTATACTTGCCTTCATATCTTTAAAACTTGTTTTATTTCCATTTTTAAAACGCTGCTCTCGTGTATGTCTTGCTTAAATAATTTTAACATATATCAATTATTCAAGAAGGTAATCAATGTCAGAACGTATACAATCCAATGAACAGGAAACACTTGACAACCATCTTGCTCAAAGTTATTTTTTGGAAATTCAAGATTTAAAGAAAGTTATTCAACAAAACTCTAAACAATCCGTACTTGACGCTCACCTTTCACAAAGTTACATCTTGGAGCTCCACGAATCAAAAAAACTAATCGAAAGGTTATTGGGAGAGCAAAATCTATGGGTAATGACGGATGAGAAGAAAAAGAAATATGACTACATAGTTACAAGAATTGAAAAACGATTGGGGAAATTATTACCAAATTATTCAGTAGAAGATGATGATTTTGAAGATTATATTGAATAAATGATAATAATCCAATGAACAGGAGAATTCTCTTTAATTCATGGATTTGACTTTTGTAGCAAAATTAAAAGTGACTTCCACTCCATCTCTTTCAACAGTCTTTTTTTCAGCTACTTTAGTAACTCTGTATTTAAATGTCTTGTGAGCACTTGCAGAAGTAGTCTCTCTCAATGTAATAACAAGACTTCTATCACCAGAACTAGCAGATGCCTTTGAAAACATCTTTCTAACAGCGTCACTTGGTCTTGCTCCTAGGAATCTTCCACCAGTATAATTGACTTTACCTCCAGCAGAGTTTGTGATTGATTCGATTGTGAATGAACGAGACATTGTATTGTTTATAATACTTGGATAAAAAAAATTACAACTACACACACCAACACTTTCTAAAGTTTTCATTTTAGGACGCAAACATTTCTAAAGTGAAAACTTTAGGACCAACACTTATTTTCTAAAGTATATACTAATGAAAACGATAGGACTTGTTGTCCTTGTTAGTAAAGAATGTATATTCAAGGACTTTGAAACTGCAAATATACATTCCGACGACATACTCGATTCAGATATAGTAACATTTATGACCTCAAATCAAGACACATTTAGAATGTTGGTAAACAATATATACATCAATGTTAAAAAGACTTCTACTATAATTGGAGACATGACGATTATTCTCCTTAAAAGTAGTATAAGTGACGACATTTGTAAATTTATGGCGAATATGAGTCATGAAATTCGCACACCGCTCAATGGAATAATAGGCATGATAACACTCTTGGATAATACCAGTCTGAGTATAGAACAACTTGATTACATATCAATGCTCAAAGAATGTTCTATAAATCTCATGACTATAGTCAATGACGTCTTGGATTATTCAAAATTACGAGACAACTCTGTAAAATTAGAAATGAGCAAAGTAGACGTCAGAAAATGCATAGAGTCAGCATCTGATATAATAAACTCGAAATTAAGCCCAAATATAGACTTTATATGTGATATAGACATCAATACTCCAAAATACATTGACTCTGATTCCGATAGAATAAAACAAGTACTTGTAAATTTACTATTTAACTCGATTAAATTTACAGAAAAGGGTAAAATAACACTGACTGTAACACCAGAATCCACTGATACGATTAGATTCACTGTATCGGATACTGGTTGCGGTATACCAGAGAACTCTCTTTATAAATTATTCAAACCTTTTCAACAAATCCAACCAAATATCACTACAAAATTACATCAAGGGACTGGCTTAGGTCTAGTAATCTGTAAAGAAATCGTTACAATGCTTGGAGGAGAAATCAAGTTGTTGGCATCAAAGATAAACGTAGGGAGTACATTTACATTCACGATAAAATATTGTCCAAAAAATTATGAGCAAATGGATGTAATAGAAAATCAGTCACTTGTATCAAAACATGTAGTAGTAGTAGACGACAAAGTTCCAAACAGAATATATTTGTCTAAAATTTTAATGTCGTATGGAATGATTGTATCTACATATTCTGATGCAGAGGAAGCATTATGTTTCTGTAAGGATATCATTTTCGATGTTGGAATTATAGACATATGTATGCCTAGAATGGATGGTCCAATGTTTGTAAATAAGATTAGAAAATTACAAAATGAAAATAGATACTTGCCAATTATAGCAGCAAGCAGTTTAGGTGACAAGAATCTATACAACAAGGCATTATTTGAGGAACACCTTATTAAGCCAATACAAGAAAACAAATTATTAAAGTCGTTGTATAATGTATTCAATAAAACATTAAATACAGACAACCAAGAGAGAGTATTAAAGATAGACCTCAGAGTATTAATAGCAGAAGATATTCATATTAATCAAAAAGTAGTGAAAAGCTTTCTGGTAAAATTAGGAGTGTCTTCGGAAAACATTGACATAGTAGATGACGGGAGTCTAGCGTTAGACAAACTAAAAACAAAGACATACGATATCGCATTCATAGATATAAAGATGCCAATAATGGATGGTGAAGAGCTGATACAAATAGTCAAAAAAGACGTGTACATAAAAAAGACGTTTTTTGTTGCTGTAACTGCTTATTATCTACATAATGAAAAAAAGAGGTATTTGAGTATGGGGTTTGATGATTACCTCACAAAACCATTGAGTATACACTCATTAGTCCAGTGTATTAATCGCCTCTTCAATTGAAATGGACGTACTAGTTATCTAACAAAAATTTATTTTCATTAATCCATTTTGTAATGTAATTCACTCGCGTTTTGGTATCTAATGCCATCAAATGTGTTACAAAATGCCTAGACATTGTTCCGTTATAAAAATCAGTTATACTTGCGTTAAAGTGTCTTTCTGGATGTATTTCAACATGTCTATCAAATTCCTTGTCATTAATTCGATACTCTAACACACTCTGCTCGTGGTAATGTTCTTTAAGGTATTTGCCAGTATATTCATACCATTCTTTACAAAAGTTCTTACTCCATTCAGTGCATTTTATAAAAAATGTACCAGTATTGATACTACCTATCCTACCAGAATTAGAGTCATCCGAGCATATAATGATATCTTTTGTATAATCACTAATACGAGATTCCAGGTCAATTGTCTGTTGTGAAAAAAATGCATCGGCATCAATCCAAAATATATAATCGTATTCGTCACGGCCAAGTAAACGCTGCACTACTTCCACCTTACACCACTGAGCAGCTCTATCTGTTGGTGTTACATTAAAAATTTCAAAGTCATAACCGTGCTTTTTACAATATGCTCTATTTATTCTTTCAGTCAATTTAGAATATTCGTATATGTTTTCAGTATGCGACATACATACGCATATTTTCAATTTTGGCTTTGGATTGTAAGTAAACAATGACACACAACAACAGAATAAAAGGAGAATTGGTACTAACAGAATCATATAACAATACATATGAAAAAATATACATCATCTTGTAATAGCAGTGCAAACGTGAGAATGATGTATTATCAAACGTATGTTAAAGTGTATACCTAGTTATTCTAGCACTAGTAGAGACCCAGTTTGGAGTATTACCAGAAGTATATTCTAGAACACCAGACCCAGGGTCGATTGTAAAATTCACACCAGTTGTTCCTCCTACACTTGTGTCATCTACTAACCATCCTCCACTATTTAGTTTCACAACTTTTAATTCAAACATTTCGTCGATATCTCCAGTGTCGTCAGTCAATGTAACGATAATTTTTAGGGTATATCCCTTTTCAGTTAAAGTAACTTCAGGTATACCTGTTGGAATTATTATATTATTCCCAAGTGAAACTTCAGTGCGGAATGGGGTTATATCAATATCATTTACCAGGATATTTCCAGTAATTCTAAGAGAGTTGTTGTCAAACGTCAATTTTGATGTAGAGTATACTGGTAATGTACCATTACCTAATAGTAATGCTGTAGGAATGAACTCTCTAGCTCCAGTCCCTCCTTTTGTTACACACAATGGAGTATTCAATGGCGCAATACTGATACTCCATCCTATTTCTGTATCTTCTGGGTCTAATGTGGCGTACTCAAGATTGTTTGATGTCATCTTAAACTCTAGTAACTTATCTCCTATATATCGCTTATTCAGTCTCCAATTACTTGTTTCAGAATATAACCCCTTTATTTCGACGAGCCCTGCTTTTGTCGAATTTGATGTGTAAATTATCATGTAAAATGATTTTGTATCTATTGGATTAAATGCCTGGTTTTCGAATTGGGTGTAAGGGATACTTTGAATAAGCATGCTCGTTGATTCTATATTCACAATGTCTTTTATGTACAATGAGTCTGCGTTAGTAGATGTATATTGTAATTCTGCATTAATTCCCGATGAGTAAACTGTAAAGGCCGGTCCAGACACACCGAAATGAAGTGCGTCATAATACCACGTAACAGACTTGCGGTATGCGTAAATTATAGTATTGTTCCCATTACTTGTTATATTAGTCTTGAATGCATAATTCGTAACGTTTGGATATACTTTTAAAGTAATTGGTACCATTGTAATAGGAATATTTGTCAATACTGCATCATTTTTATAAAACATACGATACTTTAACCAAAGTATCTGGGATGGGTCATTATTGATATATTGGATTTGCCCAGATGGAGTGATACTAAATGTAAGCTCTCCAAATGGGTCTCCTGTGTATTCTGTATTTATTGTCCAAATGTTGCTTGAATTTTTGAATCCTTTTATAGTGTAAAATGCAGACTTTCCACTTAAGACTGTTCTGGTATAAATGAATGTATAAAATGCATGCTCTGTAAAAATCAGACCAGGAATGTCTATTGGAGACAGGGAGTACTGTAAAATTTTTGTAGTCTCAAATTCCGAGTCATCATTTGTTCCGTAAAATCCGCATTCGAACCACATTGTCAAATAGTCTTTATTTACTGCGTCTTTCCCGTTTACAGGTTCCAATACATTAACAATATTTGTATTGTTTACATCCAAAATTCCTGTTACACTTACATTTCCAGTACTAATCGTCGATACATTAAGAATGCCTGATGTATTGAATGTAAAATTCGAGTATCCATTTATTACATTACCATCGGAGCCACCTACGAGGATTTGCCCATTAGTAAATTGAGTGAGTTCGTCTCTAATAGTAGTCACTGATGTGGTCACAAGAGAATCTACGTACAATTTGTTTGTCACATCAGTATTATTTGACGGTGATGTGACATTTATTATAATATTACCAGTCATGTCTAGAGAGTTTGTAATCGTAATGTTTCCAGTACTGATTGTAGGTACATTAAGAGTACCAGAGGTATGAAATGTGAGATTCGAATATCCATTTATTACGTTACCATTAGAGCCACCTATAAGGACTTGACCATTGGTGAATTGAGTCAGTTCGTCTCTACTTGTCGTCACAGATGTAGTTACAAGAGAATCTACATACGTCTTGTTTGTTGCATCAAGTGCATTTGTTGGAGTGATTAAATCGGTTACCTTTGGTACACTGAGGATACCAGTAGTATTAAATGTGAAATTTGAGTATCCGGTGACAAGCGTTCCATCTGACCCGCCGACAAGTACTTGACCGCTAGTGAATTGAGTCAAGTAAGTCAAGTAATTGTCCAGAGTGTCAGTAATGTAGTCTTTATTTACTGCGTCTGTTCCATTAATTGGCGTAGCTACATTTATAATGTTATTTCCATTGACATCCAATGTCCTTCCTACACTAAAGTCTCCTTGAAATTCTCCACTCCCATAACTGAGTAGTGAACTACTTATATTGGTCAACCAAATACTGGCAAGATTGTTTAGGATAAGTCTGTTGTCGTAAAAGATTATTTCGTCAGTCGCAATTAAATGTCTTTGTCCGTTTCCTCTGACTAACGCGTATGGTAAAAAGTCTGTTGTACCAGTCCCACCCTTGTTTACACAAATTGGATTTCGGTAAATAGGAGGGAATTCTGTAAAATTAGATACATAAGCGTCTTCCAAAGAGTCATTTGTGTAATATAATATAGCAGTGTCTCCAGATGTTACTACACTGAAATGCAGGTCTGTTAAATTTCCTACATATGTAGAATGTATACTCCATATTAGAGTTCCACTATAGAATACACCGTATATAGTAAAAAACGAGGATTTTGTATTAGTATAAGCGTACAAATAATATGTAAATGTCTTGTATTGATTTCCATTGTGAACTTGGAGAGTTGTATCAATAGGCGTGAATGTAGAGTTTGTCAAGGTAACTAACGCAGTGTTGTTTAGATTAATGAGTTCCTTGTATGACAATGTGTCATTTGCACCAGAATTCCTATATTGTATTTGACCAGTTGATGGTACAATAGTGAATTGTATACTCGAAATGTTTCCAAATGTAGAGGTGTTTATGGACCAAAGACCTGTCGAGATGTTGTAAACACCATTTAAAATATACCCTGAAGTACTTGACACTACAATTAACTTGAATGCCTTTTTGGTATTCTGGTCGTAAATTAACCCAGTAATGTCAGTAAACGTTCCTGACGTTGTAGCAGAAAATACTTCGTATCCAGGGTCTGTAGTCTGTAATTCAAAAAACTTTCTATATCTTATATACACTGGACTACTTGATTGATTTGTATATGTAATTTTACCTAGAGTACCTATTGTCTCAATGTTGTATAGTACGTCGTTTGTTCCCTGGCCTGGGTATTGTACAAACATTGTCCATGTCCCATTAAAGAATCCTCGAAGGATATGTAGAGAGAATGATTCTGTAATAGTCTGAGTAAAGATGTAACATTCAAAAAAATTCAAGTCATCTCCTGAAAATTCTAACAGTGGGACGTATTCTGGTGTAATGGTTTGTAAAAGTGTTAAGCTTCTTTCATATAAAATGTCATCGTCTCCTATAATAGCACAGTCTTCTAGTGAATCTGTTACGTAATTCTGTAGAAAGTCAAGATTCACTGCATCATGACCATTTATTGGGTCTGCTACATTGGTTATGCGATTTTCAGACATACTGAGCATTCCACCAATTGTAGCTCCTCCTAGAGTTACTAGAGAATTAGCAAGTGTTGAATTTATAAATAAATTAGTTCCTGGTCCAAGAATGAGTGAGGACCCATCGAATGTAAATGAGTCAAAACCTCTAATGGCAGTCCCTACTGTTTGTGCTATTATGACTTGACCAGTTGTGAAATTACCAGATACATTACCTGCTACATAGTCTACATAGTCTTTGCTAGCTGCATCACCTGGTAATAGTGGTAGTAGTGCAAGGTCTCTTACCAAATTACCATGCATGTGAATATGTGACCCCATACATAATCCCTTGACTATACTGGCTCCACCAAATACAGTGAGCCCCCCTCCAGAACTCGGTGACGTACACTCAGTTGTATTTTGAATAGTAATCCCACCATGAACTAAAAGAGCTCCAGCAGTCCATCCAGTGGATGCTTGTGAAAATGGGACAAACATTGAATCAGAATTTATTTTTACATCTCCTACAAGAATGCCTTGGGTATTGAATTGAAGAATAGTATCAGTATAAATAGTTCCAGCTACTTCTAAACTACCATCACCATTTACTAGTGGATTGTCATGTGGCTCTAAACTTAAATTACCACGTATAATGGCTTCCTCATAGTCTGAAAGAAAACCTGTGGACATTTCCACTTACTTGGTATACCCTAGAATATAAAGGATTGGCGTACACGCACTTTGACTAAAACTGAAAATCAATACATTTTAATTATTCACATTAAAATGTATACTGTTGAAAGTATCGAAAAGTTGGAAACAGTTTATAGCATTCTTAGAGAAAGGAATCCTGGGAAAAAAATAAAAGTTGTTTATGATTTTAACAAAAAGACTTATGACCTTTTATTGACTAATGAAAAATATACAAATGACCCAGAAGTCCCATTAGACCTTTCAATGAAGGTTGTATATGGTGATTCTGTTGTAAAGGGTACTCCTATACTTGTTAAATTCGATACAGGGTTGATAACAGTGAAAAGTATTGAAGATATTTATACGAATTATACTGCAACTTTATTTGGAAAAGAAGAAGCAGATGGAATTGGTAGTAGTAAGGTTCAAGTGTATACTAAGGGAAAGTGGTGTGACATTAAAAAGGTAATTCGTCATAATACTGACAAAGTCATGTATAGAGTCTCTAATCAAAATGGGACAGTTGTAGTCACTGAAGACCATAGTTTGATGACTAGTACTAGCAAACAGATTAAACCAAACGAGTGTAATTTTTATACAGAATTAATGATATCATACCCTACTGAATTTTGTACAAAATTCGATGTTTCATCAGGTGAAGCATATGTGTTTGGAGTACTAGTAAAACATTTGTTTTGGGATACAGGAAAGATTGAATTGGATATACATGACTACAATGAATTTTCTAAAAACTTTTGTGTAATGTTTGAAGGTATTAACAAGATAGAAACAACATCAATTTCAAATAGGACGACAATGTCTTTGGATAAGACTTTTATTGGACATTTTTACGATATGTCTAATGGGATTCTTCACGCAGATGGGAATGCAAAGATTCCAGATAGCATTCTGAATGGCTCTCAATCTAGTATTATCTCATTTCTATCCGCCTTTATGAGAGGAGATGTATCAGATGGTTTTACATTGAAGAGTAACAATCAAATTCAATGTGCTGGATTTTATCATATATTGACAAAATTAGACTACAAGGTAAATGTTATTGATTCTGTTACATTATTTGCATGTGACTCTCTATTTCCTGTTCCATTACTTATAGAAAATCTGGGGGGAGCTCAAAATGATTTCGTATACGACATTGAAACAACTTCTGGAATGTTTCAGGCAGGAATTGGGAGATTTATTGTCAAGAATACAGACAGTATCTTTATAGAAATGAAATACAATCGTGACGACTACAATCTCAATAGACATGATACATTCAAAATTGCTGGGTTGTGTGGTAATAAATTGACAAACGAAGTCTTTAACCGAAAGCCAATAGAGATGGAATTTGAAAAGGTCTTTCAACCATTTATTCTACTGACTAAAAAGAGGTATATAGGTAAAAAGTTTGAGGATTTGAAGAATCCATTAAAGATGAAGGAAATTAGTGCAGCAGGTATAGCATTGACAAGAAGAGATTATTGCGGATATGTAAAAAAGTGTTATAAAGATGTTATCGATAAAATAGTGAATGATTCTGATGTAATGGCTGGTATTAATGTATTAAAAGATTACATTGAAAATTTGAGTCATTATAATATTGATATAGATGACCTCGTGTTGTCTGCCCAACTAGCTAGAGAATACAAGACTACTCCAGTCCATGTTGTTCTTGCCAAGAAATTAAAGGAAAGACAACAGGAAGTACAAGTTGGAGACAGAATTCCTTATATATTTATAGAAGCAAATGTACCAGGATTGAAAAAATCAGAACTTGGAGAAGACCCAGGATATGCAAAGGAGCATTCTTTAAAGATTAACAGAGAATGCTACTTGGAGCAGCTTGTTAAACCAATACTTGGATTCTTTAAAGTAGTATTAAAAGATGACGATAATTTATTTCAAGAGCTTTTAGAATATGTAAATGGAATGGCCTTGAAATTTGGTGGAAAAAAGTTTAAAAATTCAGATTTTGTATTGCCGTCTACTGAATAGATTGGGTTCAAATACTGCTGCACTTCCAATGGTCATACATTGATAAAAGATGTTCAGGTTTTGTGAGTGTGCTTAAAAATGAATTATGCGAGTTCGTTATTACAATGAACGATGTATGACTATGTAATTACAACAATTACCGCATGTATAACACCAAAAGTCTGTGTAGAATTGAACTTGTATAATATTGCTACTTATATTGAGATAGGTGACGAAATTGTAGGTTTAAAGTATTTGGTGAGACCTGGGAAATTATTGGTAAGAGGAAAATATAATGGTAAATTGACTTCATTTCATAATCAAGTGTCTCTCGTAATTCAATTACGACACAAGAGAGTAAATGTAAAAATTTTCAAAAATGCAAGTATACAGATTACTGGGTGCAAGAGTACAAGTGATGCATGGGATGTTTATACAATTTTACAATCTCGATATACAAAGTTGGACTCGAAATTTGTGTATAAAGAGATTGTAGAAAATGAGCAAGGAGTTATTGTAACAGATGATAATACAATGGTTGTTTCTAAAGCATTAATGCAAGTTATAGGATACGCTAGTGACTGTGAAGAGTATGTAATACGCAATACAAGAGTTAAACTTTGTACCAAGGGTAATGTTTTTATGACTACCAAAGGAACTAATAGAATGGTTATCGATAGTGACGGGGAAACGATTGCATCCACTACTGTTAATCTTTATAACGGGTATAAAAGGTTGTACAAGAATAAGAACATGACTCTAGACTACACGTTGGGTAATATAACTGTTAATGGAGAAATCATAGGTAAAATTTCATCTGTTCCTGTAAAACATTGTGAATTATCAAGACAAAATGGGGCTAGTAGGTTATTGAATTATTCCTGTTCTCCGTTTTTATATCCGGATTCTTTGACACGTTATGGTTGTGATAACCTCACATTGAATGTCAATTGTATAAATATTGTTGTAAAGACTTGTCTCACAATTGATAGACAAAACTTGTATGAAAAATTATTACAAATGAATAAAGTAGTCTTGTATAATCCTAATAGTTATTCTGCTGTAAGACTGATGGAAGATGTCGTAGTTTCAGATACAGTAAAGTATACTATATCCATTCTTATCTTTCAGAGTGGGAACATTATAATTTCTGGGATAAGGTCTATTGAGATTATAGATGATATTGTAAATGATTTACATGTACTTTTAGAGACAATTTAGTAGAAGTCTTGGTACAGTGGGTACGGCCGCTTTGATATGTTATATGTAATAAAACTGAATTCTGGTATTTAAACACTTTTTATATTAGAATTAATGTATTCAATGAATTCGCCAAAGGTAACATATATTGTAGACATGTTGAATGTTTTCAGTGATTTTCGCGAGACTTATTATAAGCGCCAGAATGTAGATTTTCATTCTGTAAAGTATCAAAATTTACACAAGGATTCATATATTTTTTTCGATGTCTTTTTCAATGACTACCTTAAACTTACCGGTATAAAAAAGACTTCTAGATTTGTTTTTGTTTCGAAAAGAATTAATCATTATGACGATGTATTAGCCAATGTTATCTCTAAATATAGAGAGTTTGACATAAAGTTTATACTTGTAACAGACAAATATCAAGATTTGATTATAGACAATAATAAGGATGATTTTTTATGTCAATATCTTTTGACAGTGTACAGTAACTCTGTATTGATTTCAAACGACAATTATAAAAATAACAAGGAGTACACTGAATTATTTTTAAAACTTAAAAGGGTAAATGTACAAGTCATGTCTATATGTAAAGGAAGCATTTTAAATACAAACACACTCTTTTTAATTGATAAACAAGTAATTGAGTATATACATTCTACAAAATTCTCTAGGAAATGCCTATCAAAAGGCTCTTTTACACAATTACATGCTGGAAACCAAAGTCTTGAGACTTGTAACTGAATTTTGGTTATTTGTATACAAAGTCTATGGTAGTACCAGGATATTTTTCTAGTAATTTTTTTATGTATTGGCTATTGTTGTTAAAATTCTTTTTTACACCCCAGTCTATATGTAAATAATTTGGTTCCAAGAATTTTGTGGCGTAATTTTTTTGCGAAAGTCTTTCGATAATGTACATCACACATTGGGTTACGTTATATAATGGTTTGCCTAAAATAAACATTGGAACTTCAAAAATAGTATAAGTCTTTTCTGTCATTTTGTTGACATATATGATTTTCTCTATACATCTCTGTAAAACAAGATTATATGTGTCATCGTCTCTTTTTTGTTTTACATGGTCGTTTTGTAACGTCTTTGCGTCTGGTATAAACATACAATAACGATATTAATAAATGACACACGTGGACGTGTACGGTATGTCTACTTAAACATATGTAATTATAACTTGCAATGAAAAGAATTGCTACGTCGTCGAATATTGACGAAATTCTAGACGAAATTATTGGAGATAATGACCTAGTTACTAATTCTGGCGGAAATACAAGAGATATACAAGAGACATCTGATACATCAAATCAGATACTTTTTATTAATAATGGATGGAACGATAATAATGAAAAAATTTTAAAAAATCTTCTCATTACGTCTACGGATTATAAATGGGCTCATACTTTGGCGATGAATTTAAATATATTACTATATAACATCTTTAGTATAACTTTAATTATTCTTAGTACTGGATTGTCTATAGAGATTTCAACCAAGAATACAGAGCAATATGTCATGTACAAGAATGTATCAATTTATATTATGACTGTATTAACAGTAGTTCAAAAATTTCTCAAATTGGAGGAAACAAGTACAATTCACAAGAATGCTTTAGCGAAACATTCTAAATTATATCATGAAATACAACAAAAATTGAGTATGTATAGAAGAGAACGAGGAGATGCAGATAGTTATATTACTAGAGTAATCAGAGACATGGATGAAATTCTAAATGACATAAATGTCAACTCGTTTGTATCATGGAGATTTAGAGTGAAATTTGGTAGGTCATTATCTATTTCTGGTACGGATAATACCACTAATAATGTTACTAGTCCATCTAATCTAGAAAGCAATTGCCTTGATATAAATAACGCAGTTCAAAATGATATATCGGACAAGACTATACAAGACATGAGTCAAACTACGATAAACAAACTAAACGTTTACCACCTTCAAAACAAGCAATTGGAATACGAGTACTCTAGAATGCTAAAGTGATTTAAAGACAAAACTGAAATATAAATATTAACAGTCATTTAAATGATTGACACATTTATCAGCTACGTAGTCTTAACTGTTCAGCTTTATACAATTTTTCTCATGGTACAATATGTCGTTGTAAATTTCGGGTATAGATTTCTCACTGGAATCATTGATATTCTTTTAAAACTTACCGACACTACTAAATTGGTCAGATACATGTACAGTGAAGGAGTCTACCACCATTACTTTTATAATGGTCAAGAATTTATAGTAATGGACAAGTCTATCGTAGACAGACCAGACTTGTTAGAGATTCTTAAAGATAGAAACGAAATTCTTCTAGTTCATATCAGTATAGATTCTAGGATAATTGATATAACGGAAGACTTTAAAAAGTTTGCTTGTTATTTCAATAAATATACATGTAATTGGAATTATGTCCTTGATTATTGTTTATCTAGGTATTCACAGGCATCTATATTTGGTACAGATGATGCTATACAGATTCATTACAATAATGACGAGCTTACATCTAGAAAGACACTATTGAATACAGTTAAAGGTAATGAATTTGACATTTACGACACTATAATGACACACTAAATAAGTACAACAGAATAGGACCCATCATATGTCCCCCTACACTTTCTAAGATATATGTCGTCATTGATTCCCCAATCAATAAATAATGTATTATCAGAAGACAAACCAGTAGTAGCGGCTAATCTATTAACTTGTCCAGCTCTATTCGCTTCACTTTTTACAATTTGGAATAATGCAGAAGGTCCATTTGTTACTAGATTATTAACCTTTAAAAAATAATTTCCCTTTTGAATACTAAATGCTAGAGACCCGATTGTTCCGACTAGGTTTACGTTTGTTGTCGTAAATCCATTCACTCGAGAGTCTACGTATTCCTTTGTAGCGGCATCTTGGGGCAATATTGGGTCTTTTACATTTGTTATATTCTCTAAATTCATATCAAGACTACTATTAGTAATTATACAATCAGTGATATCTGTATTTTGTATGTGACATTCGTCTATATACGCATTGCCTTCAAAGTATACGGCCATTAATAATACTGGTATTTTTTATATCAGGCTTCAACTTGTATTAAGTTGAACTTAATGGTTATCTTTACTGATTTTTTCATTTGTAATTAGCTTGGTTTTTGGCCAATTTTCTCGTAATTGGCGCTCTAATATTTTTTTCTTTTACCAAACTTCTTAGTTGGTTTGAATGGAGTAGTAGTTGGAATTGTCGTAATTGGTTTGAATGGAGTAGTAGGTGGAATTGTCGTAAATGGTTTGAATGTAGTCGTAGTTGGAGCTGGTTCCAAGTCTGTTTGTATTGAAGTCATGACAAATTGTTTACTACTCTTGAATTCGTTATTTGGATTTATATAGGCATTAAACGCAGTAGTAATATAATACCCTTGACTAGTCTGGAATATTTGTACAGGCCATCCATTGTTTGCACCATTTATCCATCCATTTACACTGTCTACTGATTTAGTTTGAGATAGGTCTGAAAGCATTAACCCATTTCCCATACTTTTAGCGAATACCGAGTTCCCATTTATATTTAAGGCTCTATTTTTAAATGTTGATGTAACATTTACTCCAGTAGGTATTGTAGTTGTAGGCTTGAACGGAGTAGTCGTAGGCATTGTAGTAACAGGTTTGGGTGTAGTAGGCGGCGTAGGTGTAGAGATTGTTTTGATGAAAAAGACGTATGGTTCCTTACGTACAACGTATTTGCCATTCTGATATGCAATAATGCCATTATTTGATGCCAAAATGTAACCTCCTAAAAGAGACGTCTCATAAATGTTGAAATAACTATCTGGAAATGGGTCTGACGAGAGTCTAACAAACTTACCATAATGTGAAACATAATATTTGGCGTTGTCTGTTCCAAGTGATACGGTAGACCCAACGAATTTATCATTAACGATAGAAGAGACAGTGATAACTGGATTTACACTCTGGATGGTTAATCTAAATGACTCATCTGAACCATCTTTTACTTCAGTTGCCTGACTATCATATAAACGAAGTCTATAATCTGGATACATATGTCTAGCTATATAGATTTCATCTCCGTATCGCACACATCCTGTTTTACCGGATGTACTTTGGATAACTAATTGTGATGTCTCTCCTGTAACTCCTTGAACTTCTGATGCCTGCCCAACATTCATATTAAGTCTGTAATCTGGATACATATGTCTCGCTATGCGAATTTTATCACCGTAAAATACACAACCTGATTTATTTATGTTACCTTCAACACTCTGTATAACCAATTGTAATGGCTCATGTGTTTGGTCATATACCTCAGATGCTGTACCTATATGCATTTGTAATCTGTGTTTTGGAGATGTTGACTTTCCAATATGAATTTTATCACCATAAGATACAAAATCATTTGCTACAACATCATAATTCTCTGTACTTCTAGTATAAGTATAAATAAAGAATGCAAATAATACAATGGCAATTAGACCGGTGATTACAAGACTTGGAGGTATGGTATTCATAGTGTATTAATAGTAACTTTATAAAATAAATTTACGAATAATGAATTTAAATTTACGTTGTAGTGAGATTTTAGATACAATGTACTGAAATTAAATTTGCAATGTATTGTAATGAGAGCAAGTCTATTGATATCATTATACGCATTAATAAATTCATGCAAGAAAGGAGTAGGGCTGCCCAAGAATCTCAAATGGAAAGATTCTACTTCTAAAAGGTCAGATGCGAAATTAGTGGAAAGTTTAGGAATAGGATGGTATTATAATTGGGGTCCAAAGGCTCATTTTGAGTCGTTAAAAGTAAATTTTGTTCCAATGGTATGGGGAAGCAACACTCCGATTACCAGCTTAAATGGTAGTATGTATATATTGGGCTTTAACGAACCAGACCACTTGTGTCAAGCCAAAATGACTGTAGATACTGTACTTGTCCCATATAATTCTCAATCACAATCCATTAAAGACTCTCAATTAAAGATGAATACTGCAGCTGTCAAAAAATGTGGAAAATCTGCTATCGTTACATTCAAAAATCCAAATGTGTCTCTATGGGATTCTATTTATTCGCTTTCAAATAATGTTGGAGCACCAGGTACTGCTGGTGATTCTACAAAAGGATGGTTCAAGGAGTTTAGTAATAAAACTGACAAGTATCATTTTATACAAGTTCATTGGTATGGAGGAAAGAATCCTGGGGATTTTATACGTTATATCAAGAAGGTATATAATATGTATAAAAAACCAATTTGGGTAACAGAATTCGCACCACAAACTAGACAGCAGAGTATTGATTCGCCATGGAAGTATACTCGAATAGAAATTAATAATTTCATCAAAGAGACTGTTAACTGGATGGAATCTAAATCGTACATTCATAGATATGCTTGGCATCATTCTTATGTTGGTAGATGTGCATTATTCAACACAGACGGAACTCTTACTAAAACTGGGAGATACTATAGAGATGTTTGATACAAAATTTGAGAGAATAATTGACGTACAGTTTTTAAGCGGTCGCTTTTCGCTTTTTGAAAATGTATTTAAAGACTACCCGAAATTAAAGTAATGGAATATGATAAAGTCTGGTTAATAACTGGCATTGGTGGCCAAGATGGGAGTACATTTGCTGACTTGCTATTGGAAAAGGGTTACAGGAACGTTCATGGGATTATTCGACGTTCAGCTGTATTTAACACTCAGAATATTGACCACATTTTTGATAAATTGACATTGCATCATGGAGACTTGACTGACCAAATGTGTATACATAATATTATTCAGAAAGTAAAACCTGATTATATTTGTAATTTTGCAGCAATGAGTCACGTAGCTGTCTCTGATGAGCTTCAGAGGTATACAATAGAAGTGAATACATTGGGATTACTATCTATCCTTCAATCAGTAAAGTCATTAGGGCTTGTAAAAACAAAAGTATATCATGCGTCAACATCAGAAGAATTTGGTAATGAAACAAGTGGTGATACTCTTTTGAATGAAGAATCTAAACGTTCTCCTGTGTCTATATATGGGATTTCCAAGTTGGCAGCAGAAGGAATTTGTAACATGTACAAGAATGGATTTGGTATGTTTGTAGTTACGTCAACACTTTTTAACCATGAAGGACCGCGGAGAGGAAGAACATTTGTTACTCAGAAAATTTGCGATTATGTTAAAAGATATAAAAGGAATACTGGTAATATATCACCACTTCAACTTGGTAATCTCAATGCTAAAAGAGATTGGGGATATTGTAAAGACTATATGGAAGCAGTATACTTGATGTTACTTTCAGATACACCTGAAAATTATGTAATAGCGACAAAGGAGACTCATACGGTTAGGGAATTTTGCGAGTTGGCTTTTAGGGAAATCGGAGTTTCATTGTTATGGGGTGGAAGTGGAAAATCAGAGTTTGCTATTGATAAAAGTACTGGATTCACTATGATAAAGGTAAATGAAAAATATTATAGACCAATTGATATAGAATGCTTGATAGGAGATTACTCTAAAGCTGAGAGAATATTGGGATGGAAACCAGCTACCTCATTCCAAGAATTAGTTAGACTTATGATGAAATAGTTTCCGCTGATGAATTTTTGGTAGTGTATTCATTTAGCTTCTCTGATGAATTGCCTTTGATAAAACAGTATATAAGCATGTTCATTTATGATTTTATCTTGGCTTGTTTTCCTCACATTTTCGTCGTCGAAAGTATACCATTCGCCATTAATGTCTTTACATGCTGAGAGATAGTGTCCATCTGTACTTGTCCCAATATGGTAATTAACAGCATATAATGAATACATATAATTATTCTTGTCGCATTTCTTTTTAGAGACCTTGTTTGTCATATTCAAATTGTATGGGAATGTGACTAGGCTCTTTATTTTATTACCGTCATTAGTGTATCGTGAAAGATGTAGGATAAGAATATTGGGAAGAGTCCAAAATGTATTATCGCCAAGATAACTATCTATACATCCGGACAACGTATCATGTTGAATAGGTAATGATAAACAGTTGAAAAATTCAAATAAAATTTCGTCGTCATTGGTAGTTCTAATCAATGAGCCGTAAAAATTATGCAAGATAAATGAAGATTTGTTAAGTGCATGTTTAATAAACTCCTTATAATACTTGACGTCCAATGTATCTCTTTCAGTTATCTCAGGGCCATTTATTTTATATTTTACATTATATTGTGTAGCTGTTTCAAGAGTATCTATAATCTTAATTAGGAACTCGTGAGAATCCTCTTGATTACTACTGAAATGCTTGTGGAATCCTGATGCATTTATCACAGTGTTATCAGTCCATAATTTGTCTAAAAGGTTTATAAAACTCGAATATATTACGTTTTGTCCTGGTATATAATTCTTTAATAAATGGTCAGTCAACGGTAATGTATGAGATAAACATTGTATAATACCATTCATCCAACATGAATATCTATAATTTCTTATACCTATCTTCCCATTCTTCTCGAGTCTTTCTCTCTGTATCTGTAGATTGTAATGTTTGTAAAGGTCGTAGTACATTAGAAGCTACGCTGTACTTTATATTTCAGTTTTGACTGTCGTTGTTACATGTATAAAAAAATCCAACACAATTGTATGATTGATGACACAAAGAATCTCGTTAAAAATTTCAAGAATGTATTAAAAGAATATCTTGGAATTTACAATGATTTTTTAACACAGACATCTGTAAGACATAATGATTATAATTTACAAATGTATTCAACATTTTATATCCCTAATAATAATATAAAGTTCTACTGTCTTGTCGTCTATAATACGTTGTATTTTTTCAGTGTTTCAAGTGATTCAGTGATAGAGTATGACTTTTATATTAGACTGAATGGGATTTTTAACACAAATGTTCTCTTGGAAGGTTATATGTATGACAAGGTCTTTATGGTATCGGACATTTTATTACTGAACAAACTTCCGTTAAGTGTAGAATATAGTATACGTTATAATGTACTATATGACATTCTTTCTCCTATTTTATCTAAATTATGTAACATTAATAATGCATTAACTATACAGATTCACAAAGTTTTTACCGAATTGCCGTCATGCAACTCTCAATTGTATGTTGAAACTGTATTAGGGCATTCTAAGAGCAATGTGCGAATAAAAAATATAGATACCACTACAGAATTTGAAAAAATAATTAGACCAACTTCTCAATCTGATGTCTATAAAGTATATGACCCAGATACACAAAATTATCAAGGGATACTATATGTGAAAAGCATTCAGGATTCAAGATACTTGTTGGAAACATTTAAAGAATGTAATGAATTAAAGATAAAATGTAAATTCAATGAAAAGTTCTCTAAATTCACCATTGAAAGACCAATTGACTTTGAGAAGAGATATTCTACTGTTCATTGAATTGTTAGAAATCATTAGCAGATAAACGGCTTTGAGAAAAGAGAGTCATATATCTCTAATTCTGAATATAATGTCCAATTAGAGCCATTGAGTACATCTACTACATTGTAATTACAATCAATCATTCTAGACATCAATTTGGTGTCATTTACTCTATTAGCACTTTTAAATCTATAACAAAATGGAGATAAATCGCCAACTTCACACTTGTGGAATAATATGTTATGCCCGGAAAAGTCTATCCTTGGAATATTACAGGTATAATGAGGTGTTGTATTCACTAATCTTGAAGTCCCGATGTCTTCATTAAGTTTAGTATCAATGTTATCTTTGTTTTCTATGATATATTTTGCTATATCTGTCGTCATAACCATACAAGTACCTGAAATCATCGGTTTTGATTCAATATGTGCTATAAATGGTCCTGCAAAGAATTTACTAGGTGGGCACTTTTGTAACCATTGTAACAACTTTTCAAAATTAAACAGGGTAGACATGTTTGTACGTATTATATAATCTACTGGCTGATTGTCGGTAATTACTTGTAATCCTGAAATACTTTTGTGAATTATGTTACCGAATGTATCAGGGAATTGTGTATAAATATCAATGTACCCATTACGGCATACACTATGAAGTTTTGTTCCACCGTAAACAAAATATAATCTTAAACTGTCCTTTACAATTGAAGTCGAGATGCTTTGTATCAATTGATTTTTAAACAAAGTGTCCTTGTCTGTTATCACAACTAGTATAGCTACTAACATATTGGTCATTGATGCAATGCAAAGAATAATAAGAGAATATGTACGTAGTAATGGTTCTTTCGTTCACGATTGCTTGTAAAAATTTTCTTTTATTACAAGTACAATGAGTAAACTATATGATAACATTTTGATGTCATTTGTCTCTGGGGTAGCATATACTAGTGCATTTATCCTAACAATGAGATTCTTTAAAATTGTCGGATTTTTCAATGAGAATAACATAGAAGAAAGACAAGAAACTGAAGAAGACATTGAATCCGATGATTCTGAATCCACTGTTATTTGAACTGTACTGTATTAAATGTATTTAAAGACTCGTCGTAGTACTTGTTAACATGCAAAAGTCATTGGTATACGTTCATATAGGAGATGCATTCCCAGAATACCTTATTGACAGTCTATTTCAGACTTTGCTGATAAATGGAAGCGAGATTGATATCTATATTATTGTAAATGATGCCAAGATTCAGGCGTATCAAAACTTGATAAATGAGATTGATTTTGATACTTACGCCCTATCTATCAACAGAATACAGATTATAAGTATAGAGAGTCTGAGTGTCGAAGACTATAGTATTCCATCAGATTTGGTAACATTCCGCAATGGATTTTGGTTACACACTACGAAAAGATTTTTTGTTATAAAGGCATTCATGTCAAAATATAAAAAGTCTCTAGTGTTTCATATAGAGAATGATGTCATGATGTACAAATCATTCAATACAATTTACACAACACAATGCGCTCAAGGAAACGATATCTGGGTAGTAAAGGACTCTCCACATAGAGTAATTCCTAGTATTATGTTTTTTCCAAATTTATCAAGTATTACTGCTTTGACAGAATACATCAAGACAGTTAATAAGAGAGAGGGATTTAAGAACGATATGGATATATTAGGGTCATACGACAATGTTTATACACTTCCTACCTTTCCTGGTAACGGAAATACAATGATTTTTGATGGAGCAGCTATTGGGCAATTTCTAGGAGGAATAGACCCTAGAAATGTAGGAAAAACTTCTAGCGCAGAAGACTCTTTGAGTGTTTATAAGAAAACTAGAAGGTTTGAGAATGAGACGAGTGAGTTCAAGGCTAACTTGTACAAGTATATAGTTAAAAAAGTTCATACTGGTAAAAGTAACGTGAATGTATTTGTACTAAAGGATAATACTGGTTTCACAAGTATTGCTAACATTCATGTCCATTCGAAACGTTTACAAATGTTCTCATCTATAAATACCATCAATTATTATGATATTATCTCTGGAGATAGAGTGATAAATGTATGTGACTTGATATTTACCACCCCAGAAATCTATAAATTTCACGTAAAAAGTAATTGTAGGCAAGACAAGTTTGTAGTTGTGCAAAATTTTGATAATGTCAATTTAGAAGCATTAGAAGAAATTATCACTTCTACTGGGCTAAAGACTTTAAAGATATTTGTATATACGCATATACTTGCCCATTTTCAGGCATATGTATTACCAGGTCTTCCATCTTGTGTGTCTTATATTTTGTATATTGGAAATTCAGACCATTGTTTTGATGAAACTTATACACGTCTTGTCAATGATAATAAAATTGGCCATATTTACGCACAAAATTTGAATATCATATCTGATAAATGTACATTGTTACCAATAGGTATTGCTAATAGAATGTGGCCACATGGAGATATATCTTTAGTGTACAATACAATGCATTCAGTGTATAATAAGAAAAAGACTGGGTGCATGTATGTGAATATAAATATTGGGACGTTTCCTTATAGACGGAATATCCGTGATGCTTGTATTAAAAATGGTTTCAAGTCGAGTAATTCAAAGCCATACAATGAGTATCTCGAAGAGTTGTCTAAATTTAGGTTTTGTTTGTGCGCGAGAGGAAATGGTCTGGATACTCATAGATTCTGGGAGTCATTGTATCTCGGAGTTATACCTGTAATAATCAATAATGAGTATACAAATTCGGATGCGTTTACGACAAATTTGAAAGACCTTGGTGTGCCATTTGTTGAAATCAGAAACTTGTCTGAATTGAAACCAGATAATTTCAGTCTAGATAGGTATCGTAAAATTATCAGTGAAAATACAAGTTCCGTATTCAATTCCAATGGACTACGAATTGGAGATTTGTTTTGATTTAATTTAATATATATTGTAGTGTACTGGCGTGATGTTTATGAAAGTTTAAAGGCTATTATTAAACTGATGCAGATACATATACTTATAGATGACGATGTGCTAGACCCTAATCCTCCTGCAATTCCCATCGCCTTTGCATCTGATGCAGCTTTAATGTCATTGTCTATAGCAGTTGCCACTTCTGCCAATCCACTTTGATTTAAAATACATTTTGCGACGGCATCCAAGTTTAACTTTTGTTCGATTTTACCAATATCAATCTCTCCATCCGGTCCACAATCCATTGACGAAAAATTTTGGGCTTGAGTGGCGATTGAATTCATTGCACATTCTGCAAATTGAGAGTTTTGTAGCCGTGTAGTCAACTTGTTTATATTTTTGGTAAGATTATCACTTATAGTTGTGCTAGATAAAGGACCAGCTGCTGCTTCAGCCTTTGATTCTAATTTCTGTTTCAATTGATTAGTGATTTCTGCACTTAATTTTTGAGATGAATGACAATTCAATGTAGCGACTATCTTTGACTCTTGAGAGACTCCACTTATTTTAATCTTTTTACATTTTAAATCACTAACATTTATAACTTGTACACCCATAGCGGTATTCCTACATAATGCAGTTTGACTTTGGAGTATCTCTGTAAGAGTTTCGTTCACTACTTCTACTTTGTTTGTACTAATACTAACCGCTTGACCCATGATGTTATTACTAATACATGCATAAAAAAAAAACACTTTGATTTTTTTTTATAAGTAGTAATAAAGTATAATGACCAATACAGAAATCGCCGTAATTATTCTAGTAATTGCAATATTTACATTTGTTGTCTATATTCTTACTACTACAATTGACAGTATGACTGAAAAAATGACAGATAAAGAGTTTGAAAATAAGGTTTTAAAATTCTTTAATAGTAGTACCAAACCTAAATTCTCAGATTACACGGAATTAATAAAGGGTACAAGTAACCTTAAATACAAAACACTTGACTCATTTTTGTTTCTACGTAAGAGACGCCCGTTAAAACCTAGGCATCTGAGTGAAATGAGAGTCCCCAAAAAACTTGTTACATGGAAAAGGAAGTCTAAAAAGTAGACGATTTCAGATATTTGTCTAATAATTCAACAAGTATGTCGCCATGACATCTCTCTGGCTTGCACCAACATCAAAGTGTCTTGTCTCTTAATTCGAGAATTTACACCAATATGAGTCTTCTTTTGGATATCTATTATTGTTTATAAACACTATTGCTTTACGTCCAATATAAGTATTACCACAGTCTTTACTCCATTCTTCAAGATTATCGTATAATGGTCTTATAAATTTTACTTTTACATTAGTTACTACTGACATTTCTCATACTTTGCGTATTGAATTTCAGTTTTGATTTTATAATAAAAAAAACGCTACAGCAAAAGACATTAACGATGAAAGGAAGAGTAAACATACAACAATAAAAGCAATGATACCATAGGTCATTGTATTGTCCTCTTCTTCTGTTGTTAAAGGTATATCGATTGTCTCCCCTGAAGTAGTGTTAGCTTGTATACTTCCACCTCCTACATTAGTTGTTGTAACAGTCTTGTTTTCAACTACAGTCTGTTGACAATTCTGTGTTATATTGTCTATTGATAAATCTGTGGCAGTCAAATTGTCAAATGTAATTCCGCAACAAAGTATATTGGCAGTTCCTGGAGCTTCCGGTTGCGCAGGTTTTCCTAAAACAGCCCAATTCTTACCACCATCAACATCAGATATTGGCAAATGAAGAGCTATAACCTTTTTTTTTGCGAATTCCTCAGCGGCAGCTGTTGTTAATTTACACGATTTGTGCCTCCAATACATTGGCAGTGGACAAAATAAAGCTCTGGTCTCACGAACTGGTGCTGCTTTAAAATCGCTAGCCATTATCCATTTTAGTGGTAGTTCAGTTGTCCCTGAATCATACCACCAATCAGCTGGAGGCATAACACCTGCATTACCCCACTTGTTCAAGTGACCTTTCATCTCATTAACGCATATATGAGTTAGTTTATGTGCATGATGATTGTCTGTTGTATTCCAACATTCACTTGTTGGAAATTCCCAATCGGCGAATTCTCTGAGATATTTAAGGTAATATTCGTTATAATTACTATTCGGTGCATGTGGATAATTTTGCATTTCCGTACAAGCTTTATATCTTGCTTCGTAACGTTGATATGCTGCATTATCTGATTTCCATTGTTGAAAATCTGCATCATATCTATCAGTTTTATCGATATAATTCTGTACAGCTGTATTACATGCATCCACTTGATTGCTCATATTACTATAAGTACGAAAAAAATTAAAAACTTGTTTGAAAACCGTGTTTAATGTCTATTCGTATTTTTTTAGTACAAGTAAAGAATGTTTGACACCCCATTGTTTATTTGTAGTACGCTTTGTAACCATTGTATAGAGTTTGCAAATATTATGAGTGAAAATTCTAAAAAATTCGAAGACGTTGTGGTATTGAATATAGATGTAGATAATGTGTCTGGAAAACGCCCACAAGCGTATTATGACCTTCAAAATATTCTAGAATGGAGAATAAAAAGTGTACCGACAATTGTAACACCAAAGGCTGAAGAGGTTTTATCTGGAGATGATGCGTTCAAGTGGTTAAAGAGTCAGGTTAAAGTTTCACTTGGATTATCTACAGGTGATAATAATACGTTTTCTAGATTTGGAGATGATTCATGCATTCTTAGTAAAGAAGACCGTAATGCAACTAATAAGTTTACAGACAAGAAGAGTGGTATTATATCTCAACAATATGAAAGAATGGCAGAAGAGAGGAAGGAAGAGATACTTTCTAGAACAGGACCTACAAGAGAGTTATCTCCACCAATATGCTAATGTTTTTTTATAGTATATTGATAAACATGAATACAACTGTATTACTGATATTAGGATTAATTGTATGCTCTGTATGTGCTATATTGTCAACTGGTGGAGGTATAGGTGCCTATTTTCTGTTAAAAAAGGAGGAAACTACAACTCCTACTGTTACTAACTCGAGTTTATATACACTTCCTACAACGACTACGCCAGGAACGACTACGCCAGGAACGACTACGCCAGGAACGACTACGCCAGGAACGACTACGCCAGGAACGACTGCCTCTACTAAGTTGCCACCACTACCACCTCCTATTCCTGGACAAAAAAAGAAGACTAAAAATACTAAAAATACTACATCTACTCCTGTCAAGTACGGTGATAGAATTCATATCGCAAGACATATGTATCCTAATTATAGATTATATTTTTACGCACAAGAAACAGGAGAAGACGCAAATAGAATAGATGACCCGTTTCAATTAGAAATGGTAAATACAAATACAGATGGCACTTCGAAATGTATAAAATACAACGATATATTGTACATACAAAGTCATACTTGGAAAGATTATAGATTAAGGTTATACGATGGAAAAGCTACATCTCCTCTTTATGCCAATGATACACATGTTCTATTTATGATTAAAAGTGTCGATGGTAAATCTGGATGTGTAAATTATGGTGATAAAATACATATAGTAAAACAAATTTCTAATAAACATAAACTTCATTTATACAATGGTAAAGCGACAGAAGTATACGACCAGAGCCATGAGCCTACTCAATTAGTCATTCAAAAAGCAATTTAATAACCGATACAATACATCCATGTGATGATTAAACTTTTTTTTATAATTATTATTATATGGATACTACTGTCATAATTATAGTATTGGTAATAATTTGTGTAATCTGCATTTCTAGTATAGGTGGAGGTTTGGGTGTGTATTTCTTTTACCCTGATTCGCCTACAACTAAACCTGTTGTTAAAGCAGCAGGCCCAGTAGAAGTAGCTAAAAAGGACGGTATAGATAGAAATATGTATCCAGCATCTTGTATTGATTCAAAGGGTAGCAGTTATTACAAGACTTTATTAGCCAAACCCACTAGTTCTTGGACAGGAGAAGAGAGAAATACTGTTATTTATAATTTAGACCAATGGGGTTTGTCTGGTAATCCAGCTATTGATAATGATACTTTAAAAAAGTCAGTCGAAACTTGTGATAATATATATCCAAAATCTTGCAAAGAGTCCAAGAGTGTCCCTTATTATAAAAATATGATAGCAAAAGACGACAAGACATGGACAGACGACGAGAGAAATACTGCCATATATAATCTACGTAAATGGGGATTGTCCGCTCGTTCTGACGTTGATAATAAAGGTTTAAAAAAGGCATTAGAAAATTGTGACAATTATTGGGTACAAACGTGCGAAGACGCCAAGAGTATCCCATACTTTAAAAACTTGGCCAATGCCAAAGCAGCATCAGTATGGTCCGCGGATGACAGAAATACAGTTATTTGGAATATGGACAAATGGGGGCTACATACATATAATGATGCTGTCAAGATGTATAATGCTGACTTGAAATTAAAGTTGAGAGATTGTAACAAATGAGTAGTCTATATACTATACCACAATGAGTCAGTCGCTACGTACACAAATGTCTTTGGGTTACTCTGAGTTAATGTATTGACATTCGTAGCCAAATTACTAATAGTAATGTTGGTAATATCATTAGTGGTAGACAAATACAACATTTTTCCATTAATACTTGAAACAGGCATTGTAACAATTAAATTTGACAATGTAACACCTCCAGTCTTTAGAATAGATATACATGCAGAATCACCAAGGACTAAACTAGACCCTTCTGTAACGTCAAATGTTTGAGGTCTCACGGAGAGTGTTTGAGTATAAATCCCACCACTTGTTACATTAATTGTATTTGCTTGTGTAGAGTAAAATGTACAAGAGTCTCTCTTGAATTGTGCAAAGGGGGTTTGTGTTATGTCATTTCTACTAGGGATAGTAGACATATTGATTCCACTATTCTCTGATACATATAATCCCAATCCTCCTCCTCCCGATATACTAGCATTCACGATGGTTAGTCTATTTGTAGAATCTTCAGTATAGACTCCGGCGTACACTTCATTATCACTTCTTTCGAATGTAATTTGGCTTGATAATTTTGAGCCTATTTGGTTTGGTACATAACCTATAGACAATGCTGAAGGAAACGATATAGTATTATTGACACCCTCCAAAGGAGCTCCAGATATATGTAAGTTAGTTGCTCTTTCGGTAGTAATTGTATTTGTTCCTATCAGGGTTGGCTCTGATAAAAAGAGTGAGGCCCATAATGGAATTGTACTTCCAGTAGAGCTATTGTCTGTAAGTGTAGTAGGAAGTATAGTTAATCTAGACCCAGAAGTCATACCATGTGACGTCGATACAAACGGAATGTCTTCAAACAAAACTCTAGTCTTGACTAGCGCATTTCCAATAGTACAATTTGTATTTACGAGATTACTACATGACGCATTGGTTACTATCATATTTGTATTCGTAGAATTGGTAATGACTATATTAGTTCCAGTGCATGTCGTGAATCTAAGTGTAGATGTAGTAATATTTGTAAAAGAATTTTCCAATGAAATAAGATTGGAAATTGACGCATTTCCAATACTGGTATTTGTAGTAATAGTAGACAGGTTTCGTATATTCCCAGTACTTATGCTTGTTGCGCTAATCGCTCCCTGAGTAGATGACCCTGTAACACGTAATGACGCTGATGTTAAAGATGTGACAATAAGATTTGTCATTGATGCAGATGTATTTAACAAGTTACTTATAGTGAGATTAGTACCAGATAAATTATCACATATCTCATTTTGCGTATATAATGCACCGACTGTGGCTTGTGTAGAATTAATTACTCCGATACTCGAACTAACAAACCAAGAGTTTCCGCTACTAATACTGACAGCATTTGTTGAGCCTTGAGATGTCTCACCAGATATTAAATTTGTTACATTAAGAATACCAATCGTACTTGAATCAACGTTCAATGACGTAACTGTAGCATTAGTAGAATACAAGTTACCAGTGCTTGAAAGTGTAAATATAGCTACCCCTATAGTAGAGTAGTCTATGTACAGATTACCAATAGTAGCCAGAGGAGTGACGACAGATGATGTACTTATTGTCCCATTATTAACGATTCCTGTAAGACTAGATAGACCGCTTGCAAATAAAGTTCCACATGTACTAGGTCCAAGATTAGACTTGGGCGAATTTAACATAGTAGAAATAATCAAATTGGAAATGGACGAGTTTACGATAATTGCATTTGTTATAGACGAATTTATAGATACAATGTTGCCATTGATACTACCAGATGTAGATACATTGACACTCCCATTAGTTACATTCAAATTTCCAGACAAGATGCTTACATTTCCACTAGATACATTCAAATTTCCAGACAAGATGCTTATATTACCAGTAGATACACTTAGACTTCCAGATGATAAATTTACATTTCCATTAATTATACCAATATTTCCACTAGTGACAAGTAGATTAGAATTGGACATATGCATACCACCACTACGCACAGTGACGTTCCCAGACGATACATTGACATTCCCACCTGATACATTTACGCTTCCTGCAAAAACTGCCCCCGAAGTAATATTTGCATTTCCTCCAATTGAAATGCTTCCAGAAGTTATGAATACACTTCCATTAAAGTTTGCATTTCCTCCTAGACGTAATACACTACTCGCACTTGTAGCATTTATATTACCACTTAGATTCAGATTACCCGAACTTTGGTAAAATTCTCCAACGAGTTTGACTAATTGTGTGTTTAAATTAGTCGAAGTACAATTTATAAAGCTAGAGTCTGACGCATTCAAATTTGTAGTCGTTGTGTTGGTCACATTCAAGTTCAAAAGGTTTCCGGACGAGCCTGAAATCTGAGCTGAGTTCGTTGTACCGTTTACATATAGACTACCACATGTCAATTCTGAATTAATTATAGCATTCTTATCAATGTACATTCCTCCACTAATTGTAAGACTTGCAGTTGTAGCGTTAACTGGTGAGGTGTCTCTTATACTTATCTTTGATTCTGATGTGAACGTTGAATTGGTATAGTAAACAGAAGACACAGTATTAATTGGGCCAGCTCCATTACCGATAATAATCTTATCTACTGGGATAGATGATACACCAGTTCCACCATAAGGAACTCCGACTACATTTCCAGACCACGTACCGTTGGAAATGTTTCCTACTTGTGTTATTTGTGTCTGTGATGCATTGACTGAAAATATATTAGAAGTAAGCGTAAGTCCAGTGCCAGCAGAATAAGACGTCTGAGTTATAGTGTTAACAGCAGCGTCGACATATCCCTTTGTCGCCGCGTCATTTGCGAGCAATGGAGTGCCAACTTCTGTTAATCTAGCAGACCTATTCTTTATACCACTTAATACAGTTATACTACCAAATTCCTTTGTTACTTCTTTTGACTGAGACATGATATTATTATAGATTATATTTTTAAGTTGGATTTCAAACTGAGATAAACGATTCACTGTTCACTAATAATATTTACCAATGGAATGTATTCATACTGACTTTGTTGTCACTATTATAGAGATATGTTGTTACCGCATCTTCCATAGTAGAATGTGGTAGTATATCAGCTCCTATTGAAGAACTAGATGTATCGGAAGAATCTGTAGAAACTTGCTCATATTGCGCGTCTTCATCCTTTATTTCATAATACTCTGTCTCATATCCGATACATCAATAGTTAACTAATACTACAAGTGATAGTTAACCAAGCAACTTATATCTAAGTAGGCTGTATCTGGCATATAATTTTTAATTGTTTTACCAATTTTTAACAAGAATGTTTGAACTACCTAGTATATCTCTATCTATCGTAAAGTTACAATTATTACATACGTAAACTTCACTGCTTGTCTTTGTATTTTCTCGACAATTTAAACATTTTTGACTAGTAAATTCTTCAGTAATTACTTTTACTGTCACATTTGTAAATTCTTCAGCCTTGGTTTTCAGCCTTTCTATAAATTTACAATGCGCTAATACAACCATATTTCTCACAGTCTTGGTTCGTATTTTCCTATATTCTTTACTTATAATATCGTTACATTTGGTCAATTTAGGAACATATATATTCTGATATCTATCAGTCAAGAAATTAACAGTCTTGAAATGCATCTCTGATTGTAAATTTTGAATTTTCTTTCGTAATTTCAAAATCTTCTTTGAAGGAACGTGGTTAGAAATCATTTTATCCAATGATAAAAGACACGAGTAAAGTCTAGTTGACGCTCTGTCACCAATGATTAAGTGTTCGTTAGCATCTGGAGAATATGTTGTTTGGAATTTTCTAACACCTGGGTCTAGAGAAGTGAACCAAAACTTGTTGTTAATCTTTAATTCCTTTGCGTAAGGTACGCATAGATAATAATGTAGTCCGTCAAATTGAATTTTTATGTCATGATTAACTTCATAAATTGGTTCAGTCAACTTAAATCTCATCCCAGTACTTGCTTCATATATCCCAATACTTTTACCATATGGCTTCACAGCATCTTTAGTAACACCTATAGACCAACTCTGTTTCCTTTTTGACATAAATCCCAAGTTAAAGTATTTTATATTTCCATTTTTCAAGTTAGTAAAGCATGACCTCAGATTTTTATGAGCTTCAAATACAGCTGATTCACGTATTGATTTTGGAGTTTCCAATAGCCACTCGGTAAAACAACACACTGAAACAGGGGTAATCAAATTCCTCAATTCAAGTTTTGAATAAGTTGTATTAACAAATTCTGGTTTAGTGCCATTATATTCTTCACCGATACTTTCCGGAGCCATTAATCCAATTGCCTTATTATAAGAATACCTTGAATCATCTGACCACTTCTTGAGGGTCCTTTTCTGTATTGATGTCAATTTTAATCGTATTTTTCTCGTTCGCAATTGTATAACGTCTCTTTCCATTCCATCTACAAGCAAAAACTTGTAAAATTGCAAGAATATCTTCAGTGAATTCTTGTTCTGGTGTTTTATCACTTTGTTCGAGAACCACGAGTTTTGTATCGTTTTGTAGGAATTGCCAAACAAGCAAGTCGAATCCAAATCTACAAAGTCTGTCTTTAGAGGCAACAACAACGCTTTCGACGAGTCCTTTATTACTTTGTTCCAATACTTTAAGCAATCCGCGTCTTTTGTAATTGAGTCCAGAGCCAATGTCTGTAACAAGTTCGTAATCTGGGAATCTACCAAGTAACATTGAACATTGCCTTTCAAGGTCATCCTTTTGTTTACTAGAACTGACTCTAGCGTATATGTAATTGATTCTTTTAGCTTCTTTGACTTGAGGAATGCTTCTCTCATCAATAAGATATATTCTATGATTGCTTTGTGTTCGTTTATAGACAATATCATTGTTTTTTGCCCATCTTCTAAGAGTGTTTCCCGAGACGCTATAAAATTTACAAGCCTCTCGACTAGGAACCCATCTTTTTTCATTTACCATATAACTTATAAATATATAGAGATTGTCTTTAAATAGCGAATGCTTGTATTGTAAAATTAATTAATAATATTTTTAGCTGTTTATAACCTCGAAAAGTTATTACATTTTGCTTTACTAATTTAGTCAGACTGTATTCTAGCATATGACTTTCCAATATATGACTTGTATTTCACATTTGCCTCTTCTATAAGAGACTCTATCTTTATTAGCAAGACATCCAGGTGAGCTGTTGTATTAATATCACTAATATATGTAAATCTTAGATTACATAAACCTGCATACATACTATTACTTTCTTCTAGTAATATAGATAGGTCTTTTAAGATTGTGGTGTCGTAGTTTGGATAAGTAGAATTTTCTTTTGAATTATAAATTGAATTCAAAACTACCCCTAATTCATGTATTATATTGGAAATTTCATATATAGTTTGCCTTCTAGAATCATGATTGAATATCCTATATAGTCCTTGTAAATACCCAGACTTTGATACAGCTACTAGTCCATCATAACTCTTACTTACCTTGCCATTCTTTTCAATTTTCCCAAGAACTTTTAGATTTACAAGAAGTTTATCTGGAAGCATCTTAATATACATGAATGGAAAAAAAATGATAAACTAGCGTTTGGACTATTAGAGACTATTTTGTACGTTGAAACAATAAATAATTTATAATCATCCTTAGATATGGACTTTAAAACTAGAGTCGATAGTCTAAAGACTATTCGTAACGATATTAAACAGAATCGCTTAATTCTAGATGATTCTAGGTCAAAATTCGGGTTGGATAAATTAAAACCTCTTATACGAGTTGAAAAAATAAGCCAAGTTAGAGGTTGTCCTCATCATGCTGTAAAGGATGATTTGCATTTTAGTGTAAAAGCAGTACCTACAAGAAGTGATTTCCCTTCTGAAAATCACCCAAATATGATTGAATATATATTTTTAAAGGAGTTCAATGACAATCTTGTATTTAAGGGAATTTCACCACATATTACAGGTTATCTCGGAGCAAAGAGAGTTAAAACAGATTGTAGAGGGTTAAAACATCTTACATTTAAGGCTTTAGAGATGGAGAGGGTAATAAAGAGTAAAATATTATTGATAATATCTGAATACATCGATGGAGGAAGTTTGGATGAGTATAATGATACCAATTCTTTATCTGTACGAGAGTGGAAAATGTTGATTTTTCAAGTTATATATACACTATACGCTTTACAAAAACGTTACAAGTTTATGCATAATGACTTGCATTTCGGTAACATTCTTGTATCAACTGGTCACTCTAAAGACGAAATAAGTGAATACATTGTTTTTGATAAAAATTTCTACACGAGTGGCACAAGCATCTCTCCAATGTTGTGGGATTTTGAATTCTCGGAAATTTATAAACCACCAAGTACTATGTCTGTCCATTTCCATAATAAATTGATACAAGTAAGTGATGCTCATTTGTTGAATGAATATGACCCTTATTATGACTTGCATTTTTTCTTGACATCATTGTTAGAACTAGACATTCCAGACGAAGTATATAATTGGATACTAAACTTGTATCCGAAACAAGTCATCTCACAAAAATCACTCCAAGAATTCAGTATAGTAGAAAAAAGAGTGAATAGTAATCTTAGCATAACCGATAATACTAGTGATAGAAACTCTAGTACTGAATCTGATGACAGTTCAGACAGTTCAGACAGTTCAGACAGTTCAGACAGTTCAGACAGTTCAGACAGTTCAGACAGTTCAGACAGTTCAAGTAGTATTGTTAGTTTAAATAAAGGGTATATAGAAGATGGGAGATTATTAAAAGGAGTAGGTGAAAGTTTGGCCCTACCTACCACAGATATATTATTACATGATGAATTTTTTAATGACCTATTAGTCGTACCTGAAGGGGCAGTAACAGCTAAATATATTAATATTTGATTTTTACAATACAAGCATCCACTAAAGACACATTTCTATATATTTATAAGTTGTATGGTAAATGAAAAAAAGATTGGTTCCTAGTTACTAAATGTACTTTGCTTGAGTTGTGTTTGTATATTAAAATTATTGTAATTAATAAAACATTATGAAAGAGACTCTTATAAGCGAATTAGACAAAATAGAAATGACTCCTCCTGTACAACAGGATAAAGTTACAACAAAACAAATAAGAAATCAAAAGAATACAGGCATAATCAAACCAACTGATACAATCAAGAACAAATTATTTAGTGAGAATAACATTGCATTGTTTATCTTATTATCAATCGCGTTTCATCCAGTTATTAATGGGTATATAAATTCTACATTCAATATGGGAGGAGTGACGTTCCTTATCAAGGCGCTAGCTGTATGTGTAATATTCTTTGTCTATATAGAATACATGTAATGGATTACATAATTATAGATTATATCTGTAACCAAGTTAGATATAGAAGTCATAAATTGAATTTTGACTCTGTCTGAGACCAAATTGGATATGGAATATTTAACAAATAATAAAATTCTCAACTAGAGTTTCCAAATGAGTATAGTATTGGCTCTACAATTTCGCAAAAATATTTTTGTTGAATGAATATGATTAGGCAAAGATATAATGACAATATAATAGCTCTACCTTTTGGAATATCATGACTTCGTAATGCGATGTAAAGTAGTATACTTGACACTAGAGTAAATATAATATTCATAGTATATGTTCTCAAAAAATCATTGTATTTTAAACAAGTCTAAAGTAATTGATTGCTTTCTTACGACATGAATTTTAACGTCATAATTCCTTGTTGTATAGTCAAAACGTTATACATTAAGGCATATACATGTAAAAAGCATATAGGATTATTCTTTGACATTTTCAATACAAGTGTGACGTCGTCAAATTTCGAAAGGTTTAATGTACCTGAAGGTTGGTTATCATATGGTTTAATACAGAAAGGGAGAGTGTAAACATATTTTAATGGAACTGACTTATGTATCGATGCAGCATATCCTAAGCGATTCATGACTTCTGGTAGAAAATCAAACCGATTCTTTCCATCCAACACAAGAGATATCTCAGAAATCAGAGGTGTATTGTCTATAATCTTGGAATAATTGTAGTAATTATTGTTATCATTACTTGTTTTTTCAACACATGCAAACATTAGTTCTTTACATGGATTGTTAAATTGTAATTTAGCATGATATATCCCAGAATTCTCAGATATTTGCTCTTTACCATTATATTTAACCTGTTCTATCAAAAATGTATGACTAGAGTCTTTAAACAACGTCTTTGCAGAATCATCTATATAAATGTATTCTACAAGTATTTCTGATTCAATGATATTACTGTCTATAGGTGGAAGTCCGTCATAATTTATACAGTCTTGGAAATTTCTTAATTTGAATTTAACAGACATATTTTGATTAGGCATAGCAATTATAGGTAAGGACATTTTATAATTTCGCGTAAACCAGAATCTAAGAGGTATAATCATATCATTATCAGCTTCTGCGTTAAATTTCGATGATATATATGTATCACTGCGTAATATTCCTAAATTAGCACCCAAGTCATTATCTGGTTTTTCAAACGAATCATGAATGTCATAGTATCCAGGGTAAAATGTATCAACTACTACTCCAGAAATCTCCAAGTCTATCCCTTCTTTGAATATAGCATAACCGAGTGTGTCACTCCAAGACAAATATGTACCAGAAGTTCTAGTCAATTTTGGGACTTTGATTCTAAGATACAATTTTGATAAAAGGTCCCCCTTTAATGGTATAGTACAAGAGCTTGTTTTTCCAAAATCAAACAATTCATTTGGTTGTAGCCTTACAAGTTCTGTTGCAAAATTTATGTATTGGTGATACTTGTATTTAAACATATTTATGGAAGGAGTGGCCGTCAAATAAGCGTCTTGCTCTCCCTTATTCTGTAGTTGAAGTACCGATGCTACCATTTAAATTACTTTTAATAAAAAGTATGTAAAAGTAACGAAAAACATTATACTTTGTACTTTCAGTATGGAATAATTCCATTATACACACGCTTCAGTGACCTCTCGTAAAAGCACCTTCATAGTTCCATAAGTAACATTAAAGATTTCACCTAGCAACACCCGTCGTTCATCTTCTACTGTTGCCTTTTCATATACATTTTTAAAGTCTTTGACGTAATTATATACGTCATAATATGTATTGAATGATGCGTTTGTGTTACTAATAGAAGATATTCCACTTGTAGGGGTGTTTCGGAGACGATTAAACATATTTTCGCTTTCTGAATTAAAGGTCTTGTATGATGCAAAACGACTAGGAGCTTTCAACATAAGCAATGATGATGCATAGAATTGCATAATCGAATGAGTATCAGTGATTATATTCATCATTTCATTAAACGTAGCTTTATGCATCTTGCATTTTTCTGCATCTTCAACGCATTTTTGTACTTGTTGTGCTTGCTCTACTTGCTGTGATTGAGCGTTACCCATTGTATAATTTATACCATATAAAAAAAAAAATTTAAATCAAATGTGTAAATAAACAAACATCGCACTTAACGTGATGATAACCATTGTAAGAGATATCAAGTCGCCCAAGTCTAGTGATTAAACAATGCTGATGGTACATTAAGATTAGTCAACTATTTGGATAAGTCTAGTATTTAAACAAAAAATTCTATTGTATTACAAGGGATGAAAAGTTATAAAAATATGCTATGTACCAATTGTGGTACAAGAGGGCATATATTACGAGATTGTGATGACCCTATCACTAGTTTTGGAGTAATATCTTATATTGTAATAAATTCACCAGATGAAGAGGTCGGAGATACGAATAAAGAGCTTGACAATATATTAAAAGATGCATGTGTTGAAAATCCTATTAGTACTTATCCAAAGATAAAGTTGCTATTGATACAAAGAAAGGATACTATAGGATATACTGATTTTATAAGAGGGAAATATGACTCTTCAACTTCACCTGACAATTTGGAAATGTATTTTACAGAAATGACAAAAAATGAGCAGCAACGTCTTGTCGAAAATAATTTCGATGATATATGGAAAGACCTATGGGTAAACCACTATTCTAGGTCTTATAATAATGAATACGAGCGTTCAAGGAGGTTATTTGAATCATATAATATACAGGAATTGGTTTCACGGTATCCTACATCGTATACATTTTCAGAGTTTGGATTCCCAAAAGGGAGAAGAAATATAAGAGAAAAAGATATGGAATGTGCTATGAGAGAATTCCATGAAGAAACTGGTTATGAGCCAGGCGCTCTACAATTTACAGGCGAGAGAATTATTGAAAATTTCATAGGTACTGATAATATTAATTATAAGCATATATATTATATATCAAAAATGTCTAATGTATATAATAAGCCATTCTTTGACCGAGAAAACAAACATCAAATGGAAGAAATTAAGAATGTTGGTTATTTTGATTACAATGAAATTATGGCATTATTGAGACCATACGACATAGAGAAAAAGGTAGTAGTTGAAAAAGTTTTCAATCTCATACGGGATTATGAGTTTGGTCAATCATCAGTGAGCGTATGAATTTACTTTTTTCAAAATCAGTCTTTTTAAAATAACAAGTCTTATCGGCATCAGTCAAGAATTTTTTAAAATTTGTAACAAAAACAGTTAGTAATTCTAGTACATACTCAGTGTACTCGACATCTTTATAAACACGTATACTTTTTGATTCGCCTTGAAAACACTCTTCTAAAACCACAAAGTCTTTATCTGGTATTAACCACATATATAATTGAATTTGAGTGTTTTCATAATCCCTGACTCTATTGAAAAATCCCTTTATTCTATTTTTTATTTCTACAATGTAATTGTCATGGATTCCATCTACTCTACCACATAACCACATTCCTTTTGAAAATTCCTTCTTGTATAACTTGTTGTCTCTTTGTAGAATGACGTCATTCTTTTTGTTAAAGATTTCAACAGATTGTGGCTCTGATACAATGCCATGTGTAGTATTTACTACACTTTCTATACATTCAGATACTTTACTTTTCGTTTCTGTATCTATATATAAAGTATCAAGGATAGACTTTGCTACTTGTTTCTTCTCATCTGTAGTCTTGTTTGATAAATTTATCTCTTTAACACGTTCCTTACCGAGATATTTTTCCATTTTTTCAATCTTTGTTAAACCAGAATCTTTCACATTGTCTGCTAATGTGTTGTCTTGTTTCATTTCCAAGATTGTCTTATTATAAGATTCTGGGTCATTATTCTTCCATAATCTTTCAAATGGGGTAATCATATCCCATTTGTTTTGGCCTATAAAGGCTGATACATCACTTACGTTTACAAACATTTGGTTGGTGTTCTCTTACAAACTGTATTTCAGTTTTAAATACGAAAACTGATATTTAGATTTTGTTGTGTTTAACACTATAAAATGGACATCAAAACCTTTACTGAATTTGTAAATGCGATTGGATATACTGAAAAGCTCTCTGTGAACGACGTAGAAAATATACTTGATAATTTGAAAAATCCTGATTTCGATATCAAACAATATATTGACAAGTTTAAAAGACATAAACTTACAGAAAGGTATTTGAGGAATACCGAATTAGCTTTATCTGGAAAGACCCCGGAGAATCAATTGTGTGTACTTGCTGGAATTTTGGATATTGTCTATAACGATTTTTGCACGAATTGGGAGAGGTATAGTGTAGAAGAATACAAACCAAGGGCTCGTTTTATAAGAGCAATGACATTTATGGACAAGAAGAATACAGGATTTATTGACAATAAAGCTTTTGTTAAATGTATTACCACGTTCGGTAATGACCCAGTTGACGAAGATGTAGCTTACGAAATGCTCAAGGAACTTGACCCAGATTATGAAAGGAATGGAAAATTAGATATTATCAAATTTGTAGACACGGCAATGGCTAAATGAGTGATGGTCATCTCTTTTTTAAAATTTCAACTATCTGCTTTGTTATATCAGAGATTCTTGGCAAATTTGGAAACTCTTGTCCTATATACACTCCTATAACAAGTACAATTATATCGTTAAGCATTTGTTTGTATTAATAGTACATTATATATTTTTAAGACATCTAGAACGTCACTCTTTTTTCTGTGTGTATTCTAGAGAATGCCACAAGTCTGCGTAAACCAATATTATGCATTTTTTATAGTTGTACTAATTACATTACTACTTACATTTGTAGTGTATACATACTTTTCATCTGAAAATTTTACTCAAGTTAATCTAGAGAGAGAAATGTCTAAAAAGCAGTTGATAGAAAAGGTAGAAAGTCTCAAAGAAAAACTTCACGAATGTATGGTAAATAACGAATATTGCAAATCAGACCTTGCAAAAGAGAAGGTTTTAAAGACGAAATCGCAACCACACGTAATCGTTCAAACCAATACACAACCAAACTCTCCAGTGCGTGATTACAATTCTAACAATAATTATCAACAGGTAGGTATAATTCACAATTCAACTGGAAGATTCCCATTGTATGGGAGACAAAAGTACCCTAATAACAGCTCAAAATGGGAATACTATGCTATAGATGAATCTAGGAATAGATTACCTATAGAAGTCAAATCTGTAAATTTCAATGAATTATATACAAATGACACAGTGAATGTCCCAATTCTTGGGGGGACATTTACTATAAGTCTTTACGAATATAATAATTTCAGGTACGTTGGTTGAAAAGCCTGTTTCAGATTAAATATATGACTTGTATTGTCTTTGACCGACAATACTATCATTAACTGGATTTTCCATAATGTACATTGGTGAATTGGCATCTTTGAGATAATTATAATGTGCTTGGATTTCTTTGACAAGTCTTGGTAGAATGTACTTTAGAGTCAATTCATTGAGTCTAGATAATTCATCTGTATACTTTTTCCTTAACTCTGGTTGATTCTTAATAGGGATTCCCTTTTTAAAGTATTCTGGATGCTTACCATACTGGAGGTATATATATCTCATTACTATCATTAATTCTTCAACAGATTGGTTGTCTATTACTAGATTCGTTTTTTTATGTACATTAAACTTTAACAAGTCCTGAATATTCTGGATGTTTGTACCTGAAAAAAATGCATTTGATAACGGAGTTGGTTGTACATTATGCAAGACTCGATATGTATTGTTATTTAGCACTTGTTTGCTATTATCACTTAATTGATAATTGCCTTTTCCTTCAAGTGACTTTGTAGAGTCATCTATTGTAGTCTTTTTGTAAACAATGTCTTTGATAGATGGCAATTTGGAAATCGTCTGTTCAAATAACTCTGGCTTTGTACCATTAAACATTACAATACACTTGAAAAAAAAGTTGGAATTTTTAATAAGCGTTTCCTTTATTAGATTTTGGACAAAACCACTTGGTTTTGTCTAAAGTAGGTCTATATACATTATTGATGTTTGATGCAACCAACGTTCCATTGTGGTTATAATAATCCCAGTTTTGCAAACAGTTATCGTCCCTACTAGCATTTTTAATGATATCATCCTTATCTGAGGTCATTCTAAACCATTTTTTTCCTGCAATCTTTGGTCTATCTTTTTGTAGTATATCTTCTGTTTTAGTTGGACACCATGATTTACCAGGTGGAGAGTAAATGTTAGTGAAGCCTTTGACACGACCTATTAACATTTGATTATTGTCATCGTAAAGTGCCCAATTTTTAACACAATCTCCTTTATGAACATCAGAGCCATGCCATCTCCAGTTTCCAGTTGCAGTTTCCACACCCATATTTCCTTTGGCGATTTGGTCTGTTGTTAATTTAAATTTTTTGGTCGCTGTTTCATTAACAGGGTATGGCGTGACAAACTTTGAAGCTGGTGTAGTAGTCGTTATTGGTGTAGTAGTCGTTATTGGTGTAGTAGTCGTTATTGGTGCAGTAGTCGTTATTGGTGCAGTAGTCGTTGCAACGTATACAGGTAAAATAGGAGCTGCTACAGTTACTTCAGGTGTAGTAGTAGGGGTTTTCTTTACGGCGAAATAAGTACCAACTCCTCCACCAATAATACTACTGCAACATAATAGTACGACGATAATAATGACAATAATTGTAGTTTGGTCCATTGATTGATATATTCTATGTATATAAAAAAAAATGTAGAGAATTCGTGTAAATATGAATTATTTGTTAGCGATTTTACCATCTCCTCCAAAGATTAGTGTCATCAATGAGCTTATTGATGGAATAATTATACAAAATATCACTAGTAATGTTATGACAGTGTTTAACTCGATTTGCATTGTATATAGTTGCTCAAAAAAAAAAATGAATTTTGAGTAATGGGAATCAATACAATGTACTTGTCAAAAAGTGGTTACTGTATACGAAAGAATAGTTTAACACAAGAACAAATTCAAAAACTTAGGACTGACTTGTCTGTATCTCCTTTAATTGATACTAAATACGTTAGTCATTCTGAAAGTTACTCTATTTACAATGAAAGTAATAATATTATTAGTATACCGAAAATGTATGGTTTACGAGCATTTGGGAGTTGCATTCAGTTGAAAAGTTATCTAGGTAAGGATTTTGATTCAAATATTGAATTCAATGGGACTCTTCTTCCAACACAAGAGACTCCTGTAAATCTACTTGTAGATGCATGTATGAAAAAAGGTGGAGGGATATTATCATTGCAGACTGGACAAGGAAAGACTGTATGTGCATTGAATGTCCTAAGTAAATTGGGGGGAAAGGCTCTCGTGATAGTCAACAAGGCATCTTTGATGTCACAATGGAAGACTGAGATTCAGACATTTCTTCCTACTGCTCGAATTGGGCAAATACAAGGCGATAATGTAAAGGTAAATGACTGTGACGTCGTGATTGTAATGCTACAAAGTCTTTCTAGGCGAAATTATCCACTTGAAGTCTTCCAGGACTTTAAAGTACTAGTAGTCGATGAGATTCAAAACATTGCTAGCAAGGTCTTTTCAAAAGTATTATTCAAATTGTGTTGCAAATACACTATCGGATTGTCAGCAACACCTAAACGAAGCGATGGTTGTGAGAGAGTATTTGAATGGCATATAGGCAATATTATATACAAGAGTGAAGCCATACAGTCAGGGCTTCCTCTTGTCATATTACGCAAGGTACTCTTTACTGAAAATTACAAAGAAAGGGTTACAGATGGTAAAATACAATTTACGAGTATGATAACGGATTTAGTATGTAATAAGGAGAGGAATAGTTATATAGTAAATTTAGTCAAGGATTTTCTTCGTGATGAGCATAGAAAGATTCTCATTTTAAGTGAAAGAAGGAGTCATCTTGAAAATTTGTACAAATTACTTGCAGAATGTGATTCAGGGTTATTTCTTGGGGGAATGAAGGAAAAAGACCTTCAAGAAACTAGGAAAAAAAGAGTTATTTTGGCTACATTTGCAGCATTCTCTGAAGGTGTATCAGAGAAAGACTTGAATACACTGATACTCGTTACACCAAAAAAGTATATAGGTCACTTGAAGAATTCTTCCAAGAATGAAAAGGGTTCAATGACACAAATCTGTGGAAGAATACTTAGAAAGTCACACACACATGCGAATCCTGTAATAGTAGATTTACAAGATAATTTTTCAGTGTTTAAAAGTCAGAATTTTGGTAGAAATGTCTTTTATAAAACTTATCCTACAGCCATTCATAATTATGAGAATGTGGATTTACATGCAGAGTACATACGAATGTCGAATGTCAATGAACGTAATCAAGAATGTATTATAGAAGACGACTAAGCATTTAATGCTGTATCAACTTAGGACATCTATAGTATTATTCACATTCAGTACCGATACATCACTGATTAACACGAGTACTTTTTAAATGCGTCCATTTAAATATAGTCTAGAAAATGAATACCCAGTAATACCAAGTAGAAAATGAATTGTAAATTTCAAATTGTAGTGTATTGTAATGAAGAGAATACATAAAGAATTAACTAGTCTGTTAAAGACGCAAAATTCAAGAAAATTATTGGAAAATGACTTTATAATTAGCCCAGAATCTACTTTAGAATGCATAAAGGTCATTGTAAAATGCCCACAAGATAGCTTATATAGGCATAAGTTTGTACGTCTAAACTTTAATATTCCCGAGAATTACCCATATGAGCCTCCTTCAGTACAATTCTTGAATCATGACCAATCTAGAATACATCCAAATATGTACGAAGATGGTAAATGTTGTGCTACAATTTTGAATACTTGGGGTGATAGAATCGATGAAAAATGGACTTCATGTATGTCTATCGAGAGTGTAATAGTTGGATTCATGTCATTATTTGACAATGACCCTTATGTTCACGAGCCAGGTAATAGAGGAGATGATTCTTATAATATTTACGTCTTGTACCAAACTTGGTATACATGTTGTATTGAATACTTGGTAAATGAGACTGATACTTTATTCACTAATTTTATCAATGAATACATTAAAGAAAACATTGATGATATCTCTAGATATATAGATTATTGTATCTATCTTTATCCATACGGCGAATACTTTACGAATTGTTATGACATAGACGCATATGAACTAGACTATCAATATGTCAAATATGTCATTCTTGGAGCGTCAAAGAAATTGACGCAAGAGATAGAGTCTCCAATAACAGAGTCTTATATTCCGAATGTTTCTCGCGACAATTGTCTCGTATGTTATGACACACGGGGTATAGACGATTTTTATAAAACATTGTCTTGTGGTCACAAGTTTCATATATTGTGTATAGAAGACCATATGAAATACAATCAAATGCTGTGCCCATTATGTAGAGCAATGATAAGCATAAATGATTATAAAGACATTACTTCAAAGTATATAAGTAGTTGTAATGGAAAAAGATACAACAAGTATGGTAGAACTTTTTTGAGCATGTGTAATGAAACTACAGAATTTGCTGTATTATGACACAAATCTAATTGATTCAAGTTAAAAGCTAGGATAAAATTGCCAATCGACTCTATCATCTACCTTTTGCATATGTTTTACAATTTTGCAAAATATGTCGTCCTGTTGCTTCAATTTGTCATCGCTTTTCAAAAGTGGGAAATATTTGGCAAATTCTGGAAGCTTCAAGATTAGAAAGAATTTGTTTAAAAAGTAAGAGTATGATAAGAAATTTTTTCTATTTGGTGGCTTATACAACTGGAATGGGTATTGTATCTGAATAAACATCTCTTTGATTTTATCACTTACTTCTGGAGTTAATACGAATGGAGGTCTTCCTGACAGTCTGTTGATAATGTTGATAACATTGTCGTAGTATTCGTGCATTTTTAATTTCTTAAGAATGCTCTTGACTTTTGACTCTGCCAAATTAGAATAGTCTGTAATTCTCTCTTTCTTTAGTTCATATCGTATAACTTCAAGTAATTCTGTAGGAATAACTTTATTTTCTTTTGATTGGAGTCTATCAAGATGGTCTGCCAGATGTAAACTCTTGTCATAATTAAAATGTTTGTGAACTATTTCTTGAGATTCCTTGTATGACAATGTTTCAGAGTAATGTAAGTTGTTTTCGCACGCTCCACAATTATAACAAGTATCATAACCTTCAACTGACTCATAGTATTCATTGCATACTTTGCATATTTCATTGTCTAATTTAAGAGACGGCTTTGTATTCATAGACTGCGGAGATACTATTCTTATATATCTATCTACCAAGTCTTTTTGTTGAATGTCTTCTCTATATTCTTTTATAATTTGAAATACGTCAAGTAAATATTCTGTCTCCGTTTCTTGTATACTATTCAGTGCTTGTCTAATCAAGTTTGTAGTAGTTAATTTTTTATAAACCTCTTCGCGTGCCTTTTGAAACTCGCTCATTCTGGCATTATGCATCTTTAAGATATTCGAGCTTATTTTCATTACAAGTAATTTATATTCTGTTTAAACAGTATATAAATATTGTATGTCCAAATTTGGTCTCTGATAAATTTTCAATTTTAGTGATTTCATTATAACTACAACGAAACTCGTATAAAGATTCTGGTGACACTTTGTTGAGAAATCTCATTTTTTCAGTAATTCAAATCAAAATTCAAGTTTCATACATATTGAATAATAAATAATCTAAAGTATATATATGAATAGAATTTTCGTAAGTATAGCCAGTTATAGAGACAAAAAATGCTCTGCTACATTACAATCTTTATTTTCAAATGCTAAACATCCACAAAATGTTTTTGTAGGCATATGTCATCAGAATAAAAAGGGAGAGGACTTGGAGATTTGCACGATGAAGCCACCTACAACGTCTCCTCCAAATACCAAAAGTGTAGACGTGGAGATGTACAAGAATAATATAAGAGTTATAAATGTTGATTACACTGATGCTAAGGGACCTACATGGGCTAGATACTTATGTTCTACTTTATGGAATGGGGAAGAGTATTTTCTACAAATAGATTCACATGTCCTATTTGTAAAAGACTGGGATGAAAAATGTATACGAATGATTACAGAAATACAACAAAAGTATGGTAATCAAAAGGTACTACTCAGTCATTATACATCTCTTTATGAACAGTTCGACCAACCAAATCCTAACAATAATGTCCCTAGAATCTGTCAAAGCTTCTTTAATGACCGCGGAATGATTAGTTTTATGGGAGCAGAAAGCTTAACAACAGGCTTTAATGAATACAATCAAAGTCCATATATAGCAGCTGGTTTCATATTTGCTCCCAGTTCATTTATAGTAGATGTCCCATTCGACCCATATCTAGATTATGTCTTTGTGGGTGAAGAAATACTATTAAGTGCGCGTGCATTTACATCTGGGTATAATGTGTACACTCCATCTGAAAATATATGCTTTCATTATTATACACGAGAGGGTGAAAGTAAGATTTGGGATGATAAAAGTTACAGTGACCAAAATGCTTTTGATAACATTAAAAAAATTTTAAAATTACAAGAAGGGAATCCTAATGTACATGACAGATATAATCTAGGGAAAGAAAGAACTTTACAGCAATTTTACGATTATGCTGGTATAGACATTAAAAATAAGACTGTTGTAAAGAATTTTTGTAGAGAGAGTTTTGAGGCTGATACTATATCGCAGAGTGGATACAGTTTATTTTGGGTTATTACCGTATTAGTCGTATTAGTCATAATAGGAATCGCGATTTTATTCTTAGTGCAATGAATGTAATGTAGACGATACAGTTTGTATCGGTAGTTACGTTTAATTATTATATCCAAAATAATGGGTATAGTAATACACTATATGGAACCAATTGTAGTAACTCTTACAAAAGATAAAGCATTACAGATTTTATTAAAATACATAGAAGTATCACAAAGCAAAGGAACGTATTTGATTACAGAAGCGGATATCTTAAAAAGATGTTTTGACGTATTGGTTCACTTTGCAAAGGACCCAGAGATTTCAGTATTAAAAGCAAAAGAACTTCTTGGTCAAGCTGCCTCTAAAGGGCAAGCACACGGAGATTATACTTTGAATGATGCCTCTCTCATTTTCAATACGTTAAAATACCTAGATTCTGGTGTAAGCCTCGAAGAAGTTCCCGTTAAAGAAGATGCGGACACAAGTGTAATCGTTGGAGACGGAACTGATGCAGACGATGAGAATGAAGACGAATTTGACCTTAGCGAATTATCTAAACCAGTACCTTTGAGGCCCAAAGAGATTTAGACAAAGACTACATGTACATTGACAATACTACAGGTTTCTGAATATAGTCATCCAGTAAAATATCAATATGGTCTGGACAAACCCTTCTAAATACAGTGTAATAAGATGCCAATGACTTGTATTTCATACTAATATTATGACTACAATTGACTAGGGTATTGATTCTAGACACAATCAATTCTACTATCCGATATACTTCTCGCAATCCTTTATTGTTAACTACTTGTAGAATCTTTGATATAACAGAGTCATCTATAGGTAATTCGTCAATCTGTAATCCAAAGTCACTGTATATTCTTGGAATTATGTAATTCCTGCATATATGATGCTGTTGTTGTTTGTTGTAATCATCCACTTTTATACTGAATAATCTATCAAGTAGGACATGATTTATATTTTCCATGTCATTTGCTGTAAAGATAAACAAAATTTTAGACAAGTCAAATTCCATTCCAGCAAAGTATCTATCATGCGAATACTTGTTGTTACTAGTAGTATCTGTAAGATGTATCAATGCTCCTAACAACTCTCTCCCATGTTCTGTTTTTGAAATCTTGTCCAATTCATCTATTAGAATAACTGGATTCATACATTTTGTCTCTGAAAGTATACTTATAATTCTACCACAAATTGCACCAGAATATGTAAAATGATGCCCTGTAAGCATACTTGCATCTGATTCTCCTGCTAATGGAAGTATACTAAATGGTCTCCCAAGTGCTTTGGCTATAGATTTAGAAATAGATGTTTTTCCTGTACCTATACTTCCATGTAAAAGGATAGATTGCATTGTTACATTTGGATTTCGTTTTAATTTTGCCAAAAGATTTATTATTCTATCCTTTGCTCCATCCAAAAATGCCAAGTCTTCATCTAGAATTCTTCTAGTATTGTCTATATTAATCTCTGGTTCTACATATACACCAAACGGAACACTCGCAATCCTGTCAAGCCATGTCTTATATTTTTCACTCTCAGTGTCAGAATTAGTACTACAAGACATATTCATTCTTTGAATTATTTGTTTATTATTCTCTGTAGTATTGAGATTAAGAATATTAGATATTTGTGGATTTTTGACTCTTTTTAAAAAATTATACGATTTTTCATATTCAAACGACCCTATATCAGAATTTGACAATACATGTATGTGTTCAAGCATAATTTGTTTCTCGGATAATGTAAATTCTCCTTCTATAATATCTATAACGCTTGGAATAGAGTCTATAATATGTTTTCTGATATCTTCAAGAGAGTTATGAACTCTTGTAACGTCTTCCTGTCTTCCTATAATTTTTAGTTCTGGGATGTCGAAAAATTCACCAGTGTATACTTGGTCAATAGTGTCTATCAAGTCCTCTTTTGTACATTCATAGTTAACCTTGCGCTTTTTACTTTGTAACCTTGTTAACATATTAAGTATACTATGAATTTTTGTATTTCATTTTTAACTTCTATAACATTTTTTTATTTGTATGTAATATATATCGATGAATCAATTAAGTAGTGTATTAGAATCAACTAATAGGATGGCAGGGTCATTGGTCAATAACGATACAATGCATACTGCATTGGGGATTTTCTTTATCTTATACGGGGCAGCAATTGCTCCTAATCCCCCTCCATTTCTAAAAAGTACATTCGCAAACACGTTTGTCAAAATTGCACTTATCGCTTTAGCTGTCGTATACGTCAAGGTAAACGTACCATTGGCGATAATCATCTCATTATCAGTAGTACTAGGAAGCAATTATCTATCAGATAGAGGAATTTTTGAATCAATGACAGATGATGCATTTACATATTCCAAATTCAGTAAGAAATATGTGACAGAGAGTGCGATGAAAATTTTAGAACCAAAGACGAGTATTCATCAAGGATGTGCTAAAATTACCTTAAAGGACTTACTTGATGCTTTTGAAGGAGATAAACCCAAGATTCAAAAGACTGTAAGATATGCATTTAGGGAATTACTCAGGAAATTCAAAAAGGATTCAACTAGTAGTCAACGATTACTTCGTATGGCTAGAGCTGCTGGATTACCATATAATCTAGATGTAAATGATGAAAATGCCCCATTTATCGCTACATTATTGGTCCAATGGGGTTTTAATTTTGGAGGAGAATGTAAATTGTAATGTACGTTACAATCATTAACATAAATCACAGCAGCTATAATCCTGGCATTCAGTACTTTCAGTAGTACTTTCAGTAGTACTTTCAGTAGTACTTTCAGTAGTACTTTCAGTAGTACTTTCAGTAGTACTTTCAGTAGTACTTTCAGTAGTACTTTCAGTAGTACTTTCAGTAAATACAAATGTGATATCCCTATTAGAAGAACATGTAGTTTCTGTAATCGTTTCTGTCACTACTTCTGTAGTAATATCTGTTTGAAATTCTGTTTCAATAACAATTTCTGTGTCAGTTTCAATTTCTGTTTCAGTAACAATGTCTGTTATAATGATAGTATTTGTCTCGAATTCTGTCTCTGTTACTACTTCTGTAACAGGAACTGTTACTAATTCTGTAGCAGAACACGAAGCAGTTCTAGTAACAAATTCCGTATTAGTGATAACTAGTGTATTTGTATAAAATTCAGTAACTTGTACATACCTGATATCTTCAGACATTGTATGGTTATAACATACTACACTTCTGGTATGATTACAATTTTCATCGTGAACTAAATTTAAATTTACAAAATCTTTTTGATAGTACTGGGTTGTGTTTACATAACATAAACTATGAGCAGAAATAGAGATGGCTTGCAAGATAAATTGTAGAAACATCATTTTAACATTATAATTTATTGTCTTTAAATATCAGTGAACAACACATCTAACTTTAGTAGTTTAAAGCCAAAAGAAAATTACAATTACAGTGGTGGTTATGATTATTATATTAAAATACCCATTTGATATTTTAAAAGCTCGCTCAGCATTCAGTGATAAGTTAGATGATGATACAAAAAAGATTATTATAGAATTCCAATTTGCGTCTTTTATTTCATACAAGGCAATGATAAAGTTGGTTATCGAAAATGGGGTCGATGGAATTATATTTACTGACGTATGGAGTCTAGAAGACGTGTGTACAATTTCAAAATTTACATCCATGTTGTTTAAACTTCCTGAGCCATATTCTCATGTTTTATGGGATGTGTACATACGTATAAAGGAATGTTCATTATTAACTAGTGATGTCTGTTTTGCACTAATACCAAATCTTCGAGGGGTTATAATTGGTAACACATTATATAAAGGGAAGAGGCACGGTAGTATACATGGTCATATCAATTATCATAGTAATACCTTGAATGAATTAGTGTACGGAAATATAATAAGTACTTATACAAATCAAATTCCAACTACTTAATCCATTGTAACAATCCAATCATTAGCTTCGAGAATTGCTCTAATGAGTTGGTACAATTCGCCTTTTGTTTTAAATCCACCCTTTTTATTTCTTGTCAACGCTTCTGGAATTTGTAGTATATCAGCTACTTCTAATAATTTGTTTACAGTAAGACTTACATTACCTGTAGCTACTTTACGTTTATCACCAGAATTATCTGTATTTTGAGGATACACTATTTTAAACACGCCCTTGATTATTACACCATAAATACCATGTGGTGTATCGATAGATATTACCTTTTTTCTAGACTTTACAGTATCGTTAGAAGTAGATTGCTCGTCACTGAATAAAAAGTCTACATCATAGTTTCTTGTAAAATCTAGAGCTCTTGTATAAAACGAGTCAAAATCATTCTTATCTAGTGGTTTGAAAATGTAATGTTCTCCAAATACTTGTATAATTCCATCTCTACCATATATGTCTTGCACGTATGTCTTTTTATTTACAAATTTAGACAAAATATGGAATACAGCTTGTGATGATATACTACCATATTCTGCTCTCATAATTGATAGTATTATGTCCAAATCCCATATAAAGTACATTTTGAACAGGTTCCTTATCTTTTCCTCCATCTCTTTTAATTGAAACTCTTCAAAAAAGTCTATATCTATAATGTATGTGGACGGAATGCTTCCTTGCATTGTATTATCGGTATTAACTTGCCTAGATAATTTACACTCGTATATACACTCTTTGTAATCACATTCTCTGGAATTATCTTTAAAGTTTGATATATAAGCGTTATAATTTTCCTTATTCAACACACAATCTACACTTGACTCTTTTAATAGCCTGTATACTGTAGCATTTAGTTTGTCTTTGGTCAAAGAAATCTTGTATTTTTCGAAATCTATATTGTACTCTTCATGTCCAGTGCTTATATACCTATAAATTTTAACATTTCGTTTTCCTGATTCTAATGCAATATGAGAGTTTCTTCTAACTGCTCTTCCTATGACTTGGTCTAATTTCGAAAAGTTCCAATGAGGTTTTATAATATGAACATGTCTAACATTCTTTAATGTAACTCCTTCAGCTATAGCGTCTGTCCCAAGTAATACACTGATATTACTACCATCCTTGTTACTCGGATTGTTAAAACGAGATATAACAGACTTTTTCTTTAGAGTGTCGCCTGTAATTACACTAAATCTAATTCCATTCAATTCAAGAATTCTACCAAGAACGTCTGTACCATTCGTCTTGTAATTTGTATATATGAATGATAATTCCTTTTTACTAATTGCATTTTTCAAGTTCTCGAGTAACAGACTTAATTTCGAAGAATATTTTGCAAGTTCTGTAGTGAATACTTTGTCTGGTATTTCCGGATTATACATTATGTTTGCTCCAGGATAGACTATGGTTGATGCATAATGTAAGGAATTCTCAATGTGTTCTGTTGATTTTGCGGAAGTATAAATTTCAGCGTATTTTTGTTTTTGCAAGTTTGTCATTTCAACAAACACAAAGTTTCCTTCCAACTCTACATTTGACTTTCCATTGAAAATTTTTGTAGGCATGTCTCTTATATTCTCGGTAACATATGACACCTTCCCATATAATGCCTGTTCCAATTTCTCAAAGCCCAATTGTGTAAATCTAGAATATTTAGAGTCCAAGACTTCTACTAATTTTGAAGATGATTTATCTATATATTTCTCTGGTTCATCTGTATTAAGTAAGTTACTTATATCTATGATTTCTTCTATACGATTAACAACCGGTGTGGCTGACAGTAGTATCAATCTAAAATTGTATGAGTTTTTAAAGATTTTAATAAATTTGGTGTAATATTCATTCTGTGTTATATTGTGCACTTCATCTATTATAACAACGCGATTAGTTACAGAAGAGTCGTTAAACTTTGTATATGTGGAGAACTCATAATACTTTTCAATCTTGTCTTTTACTTCCTTTTTAGAGAATTCGGCATCTACTGGATTCGTAGAAATCTGATACTCTTTATTTGTACATCGTGACATCAGTTGATTCTTGAAATTTTCTTGAAGAATGTCATTTGATGCGATGACTAGAATTTGTTGTCCAATATCATTTATATATTCCTTGAAACCTTCAGCTATAGTTATAGCAGAGCACGTCTTTCCTGTACCTACCTGATGATACAATAGAATGTTGTCGTTTAGAGTGTTTTTCGATAACCAATTTCTTAGAAACAATTGATACTCTGTTTGATATACTGGAATGTTTTTTGACAATATTTTACCCTTTAAATTATTGAATTCTGTTCGAAGGATATCTACTTCTGGGTTACCATAATACGTGGTCATATACTGTAATAGTGTAACATAATAAAATTTTTTACAACATTAAAACTGAATTTCAAACTATACAAATATTGTAAATGGTAACATACAAAAAAAGAGTATATTGGTCTGAAGAAGAAGAGAACATCCTGAAAAATGCTCTAGAAGAAAGAGTTAATGCTGGTAAAAACATAAATATTGTCTTACTGTGTAAAAGTCACCCAGAATTAGAAGTAAAGTATTCGATAAATCCAAGATTGATAGGTAATAAACTCGCTTCGTTAAAAAATGGTGGGGCAATGGTATATAAAGATAGAACAAAATGGACAAAAGAAGAAGAAGATATTCTTATCGAAGCTATAAAAGAATCTAGAAGGACTGGTAAACATATCCCGTATGGAGATGTAGCGAAAAAGAGTGAATTATTGATGAATAAATTCACTGATAACGTACAGATAATTAAAAATAAAGTTGGATATTTAAGAGTACTTATTCCAAAAAAATAAAAATGAGAGTGTTTGTCTCAAAAAAAATCAAAAATAGCAACTACTTTATCCAGTAGAGCCGAAACCACCATCCCCTCTATCAGTTTCTTCAAGTGTTTCTACTTGTACTGGAGTAAAATGTTCAATACTTCTCGGAATCATCTGCACAGGTTTGAATGGAAGCTGGATATCAGGTGCGTTGTTGTCTATTTTAATCAAAACTACAATAATATGTCCGGTATAGGATGAGTCTATTACCCCAACACTGTTAGCCAAAATGTACCCAGTCTTTGATAATGAGCTTCTAGGAACAACATCAAAGTAATAACCAAATGGAGGCTGTACAGAAATTTCTGTAGTATACCAATAAACATTTCCTACAGTCTTGAGTAACTTTACAACAGTCAAGTCATACCCGGAATCACTACTTCTAGTCTTTGATGGAGCAAATGCTTCCGGTGTTTTTGTATACTTGAATTTTTTAAAAACACAATCATCCTTTTCATCATATACATTACCGATGAGGTCTATTAAATTGGAGCCATCTACGTATAAATGATTCCCAGTGTACATTCCATTAATATGGAATGTATCTGTTATATCCTTACTTTCAGATTGAGTACAACATATTGATAACAAATTACCATCTAGTAGGTTTACTGGATAAATTCGCTTTCGTAATTCTTTCTTCAAGTCTTGCATTTACCAGTGCATGGAAATACACAATTCAGTTTTTACGTTTTAACCAAATTTAGTTTTACTAATGTATTATATGGATACCATATCAAATTTGCTTAGTACAATTTTTATGAATGAACATACTATTATACAAAATGCATCTTCAGAAACAGGGTCAAATACAGTTTCAGAAATCAAAAGATTTAAAATGACTGCCAAGGAGTTGTCTTTACATAATAACATCATTTTGTTGAATTTTTCATCAAAGGACCACAATGTTATCCTTGAAATTATACTTGCTAGATTATCACTATTGTCAAATATTTCTACGTTTTCAAAGACTATACATAGTAAAGACTGTAACGGTTTAGTCAACAAGATTATTCTTAATGAGCCAGATATGCATTTCAACAATGTTTCTGAGAAAATGCCCCAAATCGGTAGAGTGGTAAGTATAAGAAATGGAACATCCACTAATTCTGAGCTTGGTAACTTGAACATTTATATAGAATCAGAGTACTGTACTTCATTAATTGATAGTGGTAGTAGTAGTCTTGTAATTCATAAAAAAGACTCTAATATTAAGCTACAAAACAAATTCTTTTTCAATGTTGTGACAAAATTGACAAAGTACAAACAAAAAGACTACTTGCGATTTATCAATGACCAGAATACAGATGTAACATATATCGTTATTCATAATGGGAAATTAATGTACATGTAGGAATTGAATTTTTATTTTAAACATTATTAGTAAGTATGCCCAGACAACGAAGTAGTAGTATACAGATGTTGTCGCCAACACAGAATAAAATGTTTAAAAGTCATACTACTACAAATTTATCAATTACAGATGAAGACGAAAATGACAATACCTTTTCGTTCGACAAATCTACACCACATTCAGACTTGAAGTTACAATTCCTCAAGTATGTATATGGTTCCCATTGTGTATGCAACGAGTCATGTATAACAATTGAAGGTATTGTAACGCAAGTAAAGAAATCAGATAAATGCAATCAAGTACTTGCAACAGACTCGCAGGATTACACTATGAGTATGAATAATGTTATTGATTTATTTGTTACACTGGAAATTATTTATCTTGTTAAATCTAGATATTTCTTGAAGATTGATGGAAAATTTCGAGCCTTTACATGGGATAATGTAAAACAAGTAAAGGACAATGAAACAAGAATGTTATTGTGGATGTTTAGAAAATGTATAGTGGATAGCATTTTAAAGGGTGTCCTCCAAAACTTGATTAATGAAATTAGAGTGTATAGTGTTGGTTCTACAAAATTAGACTCTGATTATGACCTCACATTATATGGTTCGCCAAAGTATGTTGAAAGGATGACAGCGTTATTCAATAAAAGGTTTACAAACCTACTATACGACACGTCAAGTTCAGTATTTGATACGAATGTATATGCTACAGGATTTATCTCATACATCAAAGATGATACAAATGTAAAATTTACATGTGGTAAAGAAACATTTATATATATACCACAAGATTCTTCTTATTCTATATCTCAGTTTATCTGGGCATTGATGCATTATCACAAGATATTAACATTAACATTTGACAAAGACATATCTAGTAGAATTTTTGAAGAATTATCGTACATTAAATACAGTCTAGTAGCTAAGGAAATATACGATTATTTGAAAATTCAAAACATTGATTATTATTACATTCTCAAAAATCCGAATTTACTATTGGATACAGGGAATTACAATTCAACTCCCTTACTACACAAGACTGATTATATTTCCCTAAGTAACGTCTATGCAGATGAAGCTTATTATACGCGTGGTGCCTTTATGCATGTGGTAGTAAATACTCAAATGTGTAAGGGTGACGAAAAAATAAAATTAGATGAACATGACCTAATACACTCCATTATAGAAAATTCAGCATTTTACATTCATGCTCATAAACAAAAGTATATTAATAGAATAATTAGCGCAATTGGGGAGTTGTCTGTTATAGATTCTAATTATAAAGGAATACAACTCACAATTGAGGATATAGATGATAAGGATATGAAAATAGATACGGTATTGATTAATTACACTAGACAGAATATAGCTGTTATAAATTTTATAAATGATTGTTTGCGAATTTATTCCAGCAAACTTGAATCAGATGTTACTGTTCCTATGCAAAAATTAAGTGTTTCTGGTAAATTCTTGGGATTTTAATCGAACAGTCAGTCTATTTTGTTTTGTAAGCATCTCGTACTTGTAATCTTGTATTCGCGCCAAACAGTGAATTTTGTGTAACGTTCATATCCGGTAAAGGATTCTTATCTAAGCGCTCTCTTCTATTGATATAATAACCGTCACTATTGAAACTTGCATCAAGTCTTGTATATATTGGCTCTATACCTTCTACAGTACATGTTACTTTATTATTGTGTTCTGGATTCCCACATTTCTTGCATTCTGTTTTGAATTCCATCGTATTCTTATTTTCGTCACAACGTCCTAATGGTTTTGTTTGATTTCGTAATTCACTCTCTAATTGTACTACTGCAGACGGAATTGAATGTCCTGGTGTACGCATAAACGGAGATGATTGTAAAAAACATCTCTTGTTGTTTTCCATGACACTGGACTCAGTGATATACGAGAATGGACCCTTGCTTTCTTTTGTATGTTTTTTAGACGCACAGTTGTCGTACATGGACCTAGTGAATGACATTGTATTATTAATACTAACTCAAGAATAAAAAATTACATTAAGATTCAGATACTTGAACATTATTTACTTTTTTGTATACTATATTAAGATGAGTAGATATACATTCAAAGATGATATAACTCTACAAGAAGGATTGTCAATTAATTATCTTGATAGTACAGGAGTATCTAGAGCAAACACTTTACGAGTAAATGCCGGAATAACATATCTTTCAGCGAAATTAGGGAGTCCATTGTATATTAATAATACGATTTCTACTTCCAATTTATACTTGAATATGTCAGGTGGAAGTCCTGTCATATCGAGGTCGAGAATGGGTTTTGGATTCGAGAATGCAGGAGATATAACAGCGGATATAACAGTTCGAAAGAGAGGAATTATAGGAACAGCTTCAACTACCCCTAATTCATTTTTGGGAATTACAGGTGGTTATGACCTTACCTCTACATCAGGTAGTAGGATAATACTTTACGGTAATACTGCAATTGGTACAAGTGGAAGTCTAGAGTTGTATACAGGGTTTAACACGCAAGGGTCTATCCGTATGTATACTGGAGACAATTCTTTAAAGATTCAAGTAAACAATAGTGGTTCGACATTTTTTACACCAGATGGAAGTAATATAGTGTTGTCTGTCAGGAGTACTATAGGTTCTTTTAACGTACCTCTACTTGTAACAGATACATCTCAAAGCATAGGAGTAGGTACAGGTGGAAGTTTTACAGTAAATGGTGGAGCAAGTGTTACCAAAGACCTTTACGTCGGAGGTACAATGACGAGTTCATCAGATGCAAGATTAAAGAAAGAAATTACAGAGTTATCTGGAAGTTACCTCGATTTGATAAATGACATACGTACAGTCAAGTACAAATTTAAAGACTCTGAAAATGTAGAATATGGATTTATAGCTCAAGATTTTATAGAAAATTTTCCAGAATTGGTACGAATTCCAGACCAAAATGCGTATTATACATTAGACTATCAAAAAATGACCGTTATACTACTCAAGTGTATAAAGGAACTTAAGGATTTTTTAAGCGAGTGAGTAGTCTTTAAAACTGAATTATACACCAGTATTCATACATAAATGTCTATAGTAACACTAAATCAAGACTTGCAACAATTCCCATTTCTTGACAAATTTGTAGAAAGTATGCATCACATCAATGGTCATGAAATTGTCACTTCAGAAATAGATACACTTTCACTTGTATTCTTTTTTAATCTTTATATAAAGACTTGTAAAAACTTGAAAAAGAATAAACGAGATATGACTATTGATAACATAAAAGAATGTATGAAGAATCTTTATGTAGTTCACTTGGAAACTACTACTGTAAAAGAGTCCTTGGTATCACAGAACATGTCATTAAAAATAACGAATTCATAAACATTTTCAACGGACATATACACCGGAGCTTACAGGTACCCAGAATCCACTGACCCCATCCCAAATTATCTGAATACTTTGCCCAGCTCTTTTGAATTCAAGTGAAGATGCAGAAGGGCCAGTACATGGTTTAGGAGTTACCAATGTACCACTCGCAAATGCAAGATTATATTTGCAATCAGTTCCAAGTGAACTACATACAAGAACTTTTAATTGTCCATCACTTAACCCAGTGGAAGGCATTGTACCAGACCCTGTAAAAGTCATTCCTGTAACACTTATAAAAGTCACTGTAGTACTGGCACTTGGACTACCCGTCGGTGAACCAGAACTTAATGTATAACGGTCTGGGGTATATGATAATGTACTATTCATTCTAGTGTTTAAAAATGTAGCTGACAACGTATTCGTAAGTGTAGTAAATCGCCCAGATGAAGGGGTAGTATTACCTATTGTAGTCGCATTTATTGTCCCTCCACCAATTGTAAAATTTGTACCTGATATATTATTATTTCCACATGTAACACTCCCTTCAAGTATGAATCCAGAGATTTTATTTGTAAAAACCTTGTCTACTTGAAAATCTCCAAGATTGCCTGATACGACTACATTGTTGGATATAGTTGCATCATGGTAATAAGTCATCCTTTCCAAAGACTTTTTGAATCCGAAAAATCCAGTTTGATAATTTACACTACCTGAAGTAGCGCTAGTTGCATTTTTTGTTGACCAAAAATTCACCTGTATTCCCACATCTTTTGCATGGTCATATGTAAGCACTCCAGCTATTGCCCCATTTGTACCTGGAGTAGTTATATCAGCATGAAGAATTGTAAATGTATCAGAATCTATAATAGTATTGATAGAGTATGCTCCATCTATATCTGGGACAGATGTTGTATTTCTAATATCTACACTGTCTCCTGGTACAAAATAATGCGGAAGTGTTGTAGTAATACTTAATACACCAGTAGTAGAACTATTTGATATATCATTAACAAACAATCTTTGCTCAGTTCCTAATGGTAGGATATATTTATTCAAGTCCAAGTCAGTGTCAAAATTGGCTACATGTAAAGTTCCACCGATATATACGTCTCCTCCCACTGATAATTCTGGTGATATTACAACCTGTTCATAACCATTTAGATACAATTTTGTTCCGTCACTATATACACTATTACTAGTACTACCTCCAAATGACAGGTACGAACTGTTTTGTAATTGGAGCTGCTCTGTATTTACTTGAACATTACCATTCGATGCGTTTAATATTGTATTACCAGAAGTGTTTGTAATTGTTAAATTTCCACTGGACGTCTGTGAAATTGTACTAGTCCCGCTTCCCCCAGTTCCTAATCGAATTGTATCACCGTTAAAATTGAATGTTGAAGATTGAAATGACAAATTGCCGTTGGTATTAAAGATACTAGTAGAATTGTCAAAATACAATGCTCCTGAAATATTCGTGTAACCAGTAGGTGCCAACGTTAGATTCCCTGATGTATTACTTATACTAGTTGGACCGTATATATTCTGACCAGAGTAAATGTCACCTACTTGTATATCCGAGTATGGTCCTGTAAACACTTCACCAACATTAGTGCCATCCTTTATCACAACAAATCTATCAAGCGAATTCTTGTATCCAAAGAATCCAGTTTTTGTAGATGAAGTGTAATACTTGAATTCTATACCTCTATCTTTCAAGTCATTTACTAACGGTCCAGTTACACCTCCTATACTGAATATAGGGTCTTGAATATTAGTAACTGTACTGTATACATTTGACGTAGTTCCATTAACTTGTAGGTCGCCATTAATCACTGTTCTTGTGCCATTAATAGTAAGTACACCACTTGTATTCCCTATTATACTCATTCCACTTGTCGGAGTCAGTATAATACTGTTTGTATTTACCTCACCGGTTACATATAAATTACTAGTAGTCACGTTTATTCTAGATGTCGCTAGTACATCCAATACTCCTCCACAAGCTGTTATTGTTTTTACATTAGCAATGGTCCCACAATTTAGGTTTATATTATTTACTGCAAAATTATTACTATTTATTATTATATTCCCTACTTCAATTGTGCCAAGAGTTCCTGTTACAATCTCTCCATTATTCACTGCTTCAGAGTAGAATGTGAATTTGTCAGTACTATTCTTGTAACCAAACCATCCTAGATTAGCTACTGTAGTTCCTACGGGGACGTAATTATATTCTATCCCTCTATCTTTCAAGTCATTTGTAGTTGTTACAAGTGAAGATAACGTAAGAATTGGGTCTCTAAATGTTGTATTGACTGTATTGATATTTGTACTACCACTTCCATTCACATTAAAGTTGGCAGTACTTACATTCACATTACCACTAGAAGAAAATACATTAAGGCTACTTGATAGTGTAAAGTTTATACCACTAGTGGAATTAGTTAGACTACCACTTGTATCAAATAGCAAAGAAGTGTAATCAGGTATAAATAGACTTGTAAAATCATTGAATACCAGATTATTACTTCCACTTGTCTTTCCACTTATAGTCAAATTACCATTGCTTGCAACAGTTATACTCCCAGACCCAACTGTGTCAAAAGTTAAAAAGTTTGTACGTGTTAGTGCAGAATTGATAAATACTTCTCCAGATACATTCTCTGTAATTTTTGTAGACGTTACTAGAATCCCATTCGTATTCCCAGAAATAGTATTTGATGTACTGCCTAGATTTATATTGGAATTTATAGGAATAGATACACTTCCAGAACTCAGATTCAAGACGTTGGATGTCACTACACTCAACGTTCCTATTGTATTTGATACAATATATGAAGCAGTTGTAGACCCAGAGTTAAATGACAATACACTCCCATTTGTCAGTGAAACAAGAGATGTATTCAAGTCTATAGCAGATACAGAATTTATTACTAAATTAGCACCTGTTTGCCCGAGGATGTAGGACCCACTAGTCCCAAATTTTAATGCCTTGTTGGCAGGAATGAGAATATCATTCCCTGGATACAATAGTATATTACTCGATGAAATATTAACATTATCTGTGCCTAAAATATTTATCGTACCACTGCATCCAGATATGTTTTTAACATTAATAATATCACCGCAACCTGCATTGAAACTAGCATTACTTCCCGTAATCGCGATATTATTCACAACAAGACCAGAATAATATACATTACCAGACGACCCTGATATAACCTCTGAATTATTGGTAGCATTTGGTATAAATGTAAATGCGTCAATTGACTTTTTATATCCAAACCATCCTAATCTGGAATTTCCCAGAGAGTCAACGTACGGAAATTCTATTCCTCTATCAGTTGGGTCACTTAAACTCGAAGTGTAATTAGCAATAGTCAAAATCGGGTCTGTAAATGATACGTTTGATGTGTTTATACTAGTTAATGGTCCAGTCAATTTAGTACTAGACAATGAATTTACATTTAACGAACCCCCAGAAGACATTAATGTTCCATTTGTTCCAAAATTCAAGATGTCTCCTTGGGCTATATAAGTATTAGGTGCATCAAGATAAAGTTTATTAGTATCTATAAATAAACCTTGAGTATTACCATAAAATGCATTTGATGAATCTCTAAATACGAGTAGATTATTGTCTGGTATCACTACATATCTCTCAGCATTTAGTGTAATGTCATTATTAGGATATTTCAACAACGTACCAGTACTAGCTTGAGTAGTAACTGAGCCAGATACTAGAAATGTTGTAGGAGTGAGTATAGTACCAATAGTCCTATCTCCATCAAATAATGGAAAACTATCTGTACCAGAGAAATTCACAACGTCTCCTACAACTAGATTGCTATTGGTACTAGTTGTAACAATCACATTACCAATTGTTTGTTTTATGTTTGTTATGAGTTTCGAGACAGTACCTGTACCAGTTGTAAGGTTGATATCACCGTTGAGCGTTGTGTAATTTTGCGCTTGTAATGAACCGATAGATACTCCCTGTTTTTCACTAGTCAATTTAATGTAATCGGATGCTGTAACTTGGAAGTTGCCATTCTTTAACGTACTTGAAAAGTTCCCATTTGATGCAAAATTGGTAATCGGACCTTGGAGGAAAATCGTACCAAATCCGTCTGGTATAATTTGCACATCTCCGTTATTATTGATTGCTTTTATATAATTCTCACATATTTCAAGATTGCCTAGAATAGAGCACCCAGTGACTTTAAGGTCAGTATTGATGTTGAATATGTTATTTTGAGAGTCCCAATATACTCCGATATCTCCAAGATTATTCATTAAAAACGTATCTCCATTTACTGTTAACTCACTAAAATACCCTATAGTGTCTCCATCTACACCAATAATAGTGTTATTAATTACAGAATCTTCTATGACAATGTTGAAAATAGTACTGTCTTCAAATAGACCTGGAATTTCCAGATTTCCTGCTACTAATGTATCAAATACTACATCTGTTGCTCCGGATGATGCCGCTCCTTTCAAGGGCTTCACCATTGGTTTTGATGTTACATTAGTGGACATCTAATGTTTACTTAGTATTACAAGTATAATCTTTGTAATGTTTTTACGTAAACAACCATTTACATATTTAAATATTCCATATCCAATCTTGGTCTTAGACCAATCTGACAATCGCGAGAGTCAAAAATGTTTAAATTGTCGAGAAAATACAAAGACAAGCAGTGAAGTTTACGTATGTAATAATTGTAACTTTACGATAGATAGAGATATACTAGGTAGTTCAAACAT
>Ga0208805_1000017_pt1 | contig 102246 bp, 139 predicted proteins | sample Colrivmet1553A02_FD_187659 | JGI IMG/M metagenome (GOLD analysis project Ga0208805, IMG submission 187659) | Estuarine microbial communities from the Columbia River estuary - metaG 1553A-02 (SPAdes) (version 2) | ecosystem: Environmental > Aquatic > Marine > Intertidal zone > Estuary | place... | reverse complement strand
CCCCCCCCAGTACTTAGAGATTTCAGCGGAGTGAAGGTAGGCGCTAGAGACCGCGGGTGTGTATGTGTGAGTTGAGGTTTAAGGACCCTTCGGGGTCTGACTTCAGGGCTTGAACACTATATATCTAGTTCTCTACGTACACGCGCGCGTAGGGTAGATATCGGTTTGGACCAGCAGGAGACTAGGAGTACCTGGATATGGAGAGGGACTAGGGTAACCGCTACGGGACTAGAGGGCACGGGTATCTGTCTATCTTTATTGTCTTATTGCTGATCCCCCTTATTCTTATCTAGGTTTTCTTTTAGATCCTTATTAAGATTTTTTATTTTATTGTATATTGGTGGGCCGTGAGTTCTGGCTCTCCGGACTTCGGGCATAAAAAAAGAGGACGGTTAGGTCCTCCTTTAACTAGGGTTTGGTTGTCGCAACGGGTGTTTAGCCTAGGATAATTCCTGTGGCATTGAATTGATTAGTGTGGCTGGTATGGACCAAGAGTATTTCTTTTCCTGGGTTCCTGCTAATTAGTTCTTGTACTGAGCAATTGAAATTCTGAACTTCATTGATCTGTTGTGATGTTGGTTCGGTTGGGGATGGTGCAATTGTACCATCGACTGCTATTAATTGTGCTTGATGTGCCATTGTTATAATTTGTTTTTAATATTCAAATGGTGGTGTTCCATAGTCTGCATGTTTTACTGCGTACCATGTACTCTTTGGTCCTAGGATATACCACCAACCTCGGTCTGAATCGACTAGTTGGTACTCTCCTTTTAAGGATACGTTTTGAAATTTGTTAAAATGTTTGGTAACTGGAGTTCCGTCTGGCCAGGTTTTGTCTGTTTGCTGTGCCTTGAACTGATCACCATTAAATTGACCTAAGAAAACCTTAGCGTCATGTCCATCTTGGATCTCGTCTTTGGCAAATTGATTAACTGCGGTTTCGACTGCCTCCATGAAAAATTGTTCGAATACTTTAACTTGTTTCATAATCTTGTTTGTTTAATTACAATCGCTGCAATTGGATCGACTGGAGTCCATTCTGTTGGATAGACTGTTGGTGTTTCAATTGGTTCCTCTCCTTCTACTAGGACGGGTGGAGTCACGATTGGTGGTTCGTATAGGTAAATATCATGGTTTGGATGTTGCGCCTCTAGAGCTTCTAATGTTCCTGTCCACTGTTCAACATGGTATACCATATCTTTGATTTCTAGAATTCTGTCGTAAATTAGCGTTGTTGCCATGATTATACCTTTTAGTATTTATCTATGATTCCTAGTTCCTCTTCGAATTGTAGAATATCTTCATATGTTGTATCTAATAGTTCCTCTTCGACTTTAGCACGGTTTGATTTTTTACCAGTTACTACGATCTCGATTTGGTGTTTGCCTGTTGCGGTTGCCTGGTCGTAATGAGCCATAATATTCTTATAATGAACATCGGTACTGGCCATTTCCTTAATTTCAATTACTTCCTTACGGATTTCTTGTGGTAGTTCTGACCAAGGCAATTTAACTAGGTCTTCGGTTGGTTGCTCGACTCCAAGTCGACTTTGAATTAGTTTCTTACGTTTGAATTCGTCAGCACGGTTCCATAATTCATTACCCCATCTTTTCATGTCCTTCGACTCAGTTACGAAATCTTCGTATAGTTTAATATGCTTCATGTTATTTAAGCTCTTTAATGAATCTTTTTACGAAACTTTTATTAGCTCCTACTCCAGTACCTGCAATAATATCTCTAACGTCGTATTTCTCTTTAGAATCTCTGTGCTGTTTAACATAATCAGCTAACTTTTTACCATCTATCTTATTATCATCAATGAAATTTTGTGCAGCATCTTGGCCACATCTTGTAATTTGATGAACGTATGCCGCATCTACTGATATAGCTTCATTTATGAAATCTTCAAATAATTTAATGTGTTTCATTAGTCTAGGTATCCTCCTTGGTTGAATACTTTATAGCCCATTGGCTTTTGGTATTTGGCCTTATATTTAAGTTTTGTTTTCTTTAGGATCTTAACTGCTTCTTTTTCACCACTGATGATTCTAAGGTTTAACCAGTTTTCATCCTCTTTGTATGTGCCAGGTTCATCGCCCTTTGGTGGATTGCCACTTCCCGATCTATATAAACCAGCATTATATAGAGCTGCAACAGCCTTATTATAGTCCTCACGACTATCGAAAGTATAATCGTTATCGATCTGTGCTTCATTTATGAAATCTTCAAATAATTTAATATGTTTCATGTTCTTAATTATATTTGTATATTTATTAAGCGTGTTTGGCTAAATGTGTTTTAATTGAAACATCTGCAAGTTCTCTGCCTAGTTGATTAATTAAATCTATGTTGTTAACATCGTCATCGAAGAACGTAATATCAGTGTAGCCTTTTTCAACAAACCATTTCATCGCTTCTTTTTTCTTTTCTGCGATTGAGCCGGATAGTTTCATTTTAGGGTCATTAATTGCCCATATAAATTCTCGCTTAACATCAAATCCAACATGGTCTTTTAACCAAGTATAAATCATGTCTTGATCGTCTCTTGCTGTAATTACTCCAATCGCATTTCCCCTCTTGTAATTCTTTTCTAAAATATCTAAGTATTTTTGAATTAGTTTTCCAGCTTTCATGATGTCTAAGTTCTTAAAATCATCAAAATTTAGGATATGTCTCTTGCTACTTTGGTAAGTATTGAACTCTTCTGGAGATAATTCGAAGCAATTTCCATTCTTCGAATCGCAAACTTTAATCTTCGCCTGTGTGATGACTAATGTGTCATCTAAGTCGAAAATTAGAATTTTTGTCTTGGAATATGCTTCTTTTATCATTTTTATAGTAAATGTGTGATTTTTATAGAAAAGGTGGTCACAGAGAACCACTTGGCTTAATTATCTTTATCTTTATGATTGATTATATAGTCAAAAATATCAACCAACCAGTGTCATCTAATCATTGATGTCTTGTTTAATTTCTTTGTCTAATGCGTCAATTTTCTTCTTATCTTGTTGTATCATTTTGCTTAGAGTACGCTTAATGTCTGAATCGGCAAACCTCATAAGAGCTTCGGTCGATTTAAATCTTGCTTCTAATTTTACTTTAGAAACATATTTTGCAAGTGTTTCATTTTCTTCGCCAATAGCATCCATCATTGTAATAATGTCTTCTTCTTGAGCTTCTAACAATTCAATTTTTACATCATGTGTACTTGAACTCTTACTTGATTTTGGAGCAGTAGGAGCGTTATAATCGTATTCATCATACTTGCTTTCTAGCTCATCTTCAAACTGTTCAACCTCATCGCCCTCAATTTGTAACTTGCCAATTTCAATTCTAACAGAAACTAATCGGTCTGCTAATTTATTTAATTGACGCTTTTTAAGAGGATTCATGACAAGACCTTTAATAAAATCAAAGAAACCTTCTCCAACAAATTCTTCAATCTCTTCACGAGTTTGATAATCCTTTAAGGATTCATAAATATTGTCGACCAATTCTTTACGGTCAAAATGTTCTTCAAATTGCTTAACTCTTTTCATTTAGAATGTTGGGATTCCTCCTATTTTTTTAGATCTTTGTCTCCATACATCCAGTACATCTTCTCGTTCATCCTGTGTCAAACCTTGGGTATCTAAGTATCGATCTATAGTATTTATCATAGATTCTTTGCGTTTCCTGCTTTCAAAGCGAAGACCTTGGATATTAGCATCAACTTCTTTAGGTAAAATCAAATACTCCGCTCTTCCGAGTACTCCGCTATTAATTAATAATCTAAGTGCTGAATCATCTTCGATTGGCTTTCCAGCCTTGTAGTTTTCAATTGAAATACCATCTTGTGTGATATGTTCTATCTCATGTCGAACAACATCACATAAATAATAATAAATCTCTTCCCAGTAGTCTGGAAGCCACGTTGGATCAACTGCAAAACTTACTTGAATAAATGGTGTCATTGAATCATCGTCATCATCGAAATCTCGGGCATCACTACCAGTAGAATCTAAAACTGAGAAACCTTCTCCTTTAAATATAATATCGCAATGTATGTCAAATTCTAAGAAATCTTCAATCTGATCAAAATATTGTGATAGTGTCTTTCCGTTATCGAAATCCTTTTTCCATAAAGAAAGCGCAGAAGCTACGATATCTGACGATAATTTGTCATATCGGCTTCTGCGCCTGTTTTTCTTGTATATAGATTTATTTACATTATTCATCTATACTTATATTAAGAATTCTTCTTTAGTTTCTCTATTTCTAAATATAATTCTTTAATTGCTTGTAATAGTATCGGAATCAATCCATCATATTGAATTGACTTATAATCTCCAGCTTTTACTAAGTGTGGTAAAACTTTTTCAAGTTCTTGTGCAATGAATCCATAACCAGTCTGTCCTGATTTACTAGGAGACATCCTTAGCATTTCTTCACTCCAGTTATATGTAACACCATTGATTTGCATGATTGTCGCTAAGGCGTTGGTAATCACTTCGATGTTAGTTTTTAATCTAGCATCTGAAGAAATAGTTACATCAGCAAATGTAGGAGAATCAATTGTTCTAACATACTGATCCATTGCAGTCGCATACACGTTTGATGTTCCAGAACCACCTGGAGGGCCTGGAGGGCCGGCAACAGTTGAGTTCGAACCAGCACTTCCTTGAATTCCTTGAAATCCTTGAGTTCCTGTTGCGTTTGTTCCAGCAGTTCCTTGAATTCCTTGAAATCCTTGAGTTCCTGTTGCGTTTGTTCCAGCAGTTCCTTGTATTCCAGTTGGTCCTTGACGACCTTGAGGACCAGCAACTGCTGAATCTGCACCATTAGGACCTTGTCGACCCTGAGGACCAGCAACGGTTGATGCAGCACCTAAAGTTCCTTGAAGACCGGTTGGTCCTTGATTACCTTGAGCTCCAACTGTTCCTTGTATTCCAGTTGGTCCTTGATTACCTTGAGCCCCAACTGTTCCTTGTATTCCAGTTGGTCCTTGACGACCTTGAGCTCCTAAAGTTCCTTGATCTCCAGTCGGTCCTTGACGACCTTGAGCACCAACAGTACCTTGATCTCCAGTCGGTCCTTGACGACCTTGAGCACCAACAGTACCTTGAATACCGGTCGGACCTTGATTACCTTGAGCTCCAACTGTTCCTTGAATACCAGTCGGTCCTTGATTTCCTTGAGCACCTAAAGTTCCTTGAAGACCAGTTGGTCCTTGATTTCCTTGTTGACCAGTTGGTCCTTGATTTCCTTGTTGACCTAAGGTTCCTTGAAGACCAGTTGGTCCTTGATTTCCTTGTGGTCCATTCGGTCCTTGTCTACCTTGGGCGCCTGTTCCTCCGGTAAATCCTTGAGGACCAGTTAAATTATATTGTTGTTGCCATAATTCGTTATCCCAGTACCATATAATACCGTTTGCTGCATAAAATTGTTGTCCGTAGTAAGCACCAATAAATTCTCCGTTAGGATTTATTATTGCAGGATCTGCTAGCAGACTTAGTCCATCGGTACCAACTGTTCCTTGAATACCAGTTGGTCCTTGTCGACCTTGATTACCTTGAGCTCCGACTGTTCCTTGAATACCAGTTGGTCCTTGATTACCTTGAGCTCCAACCGTTCCTTGTATTCCAGTTGGTCCTTGATTACCTTGAGCTCCAACTGTTCCTTGTATTCCAGTTGGTCCTTGATTACCTTGAGCTCCAACTGTTCCTTGTATTCCAGTTGGTCCTTGATTTCCTTGAGCACCATTTAAACCTTGAGGACCTTGACGTCCTTGCGCTCCAGTATTTCCTTGTGGACCACCAGCTAATAGATTGGTACCAACACCAGCAGCAGTTGCTGAAAGGTCAATATAAGCTCCTCTTGCTGTTCCACCTGATTCAAAAAATCTTAATCTATCTTGCCAAACATCAACAGTTATACCACCAGAAAGTGTTGTATTAGTTACTGCTTTATTTAAAAATATTTCACCGCCTTCATCACCAGATTGAAATAACATTTTTAATGCACTTCCATCGAATTGAAGTAGCGATTCACCGTTAAATGGAGTAGCACCGTTACCAGTAGCAGTTACTACATAATTATCAGTATTATTTGTTATAGAAGTTGCTGCTGAAGCACCTTGATTACCTTGGAATCCAGTAGGTCCTTGGTTACCTTGAGCTCCAAATGTTCCTTGTATACCAGTCGGTCCTTGATTACCTTGGAAACCTTGAGTACCTACAGTTCCTTGAATACCAGTTGGTCCTTGATTACCTTGAGCACCAAATGTTCCTTGAATACCAGTTGGTCCTTGTCGACCTTGATTACCTTGAGCTCCATTATTTCCAGTAAATCCTTGAGAACCTTGTGCAGCTAGTAATTGCCATGAAGTTTGTTCTCCATCACCTGGATTAAGATCGTATGTATTGTCAACAACACAAATCCATGCACTTCCGGAATAACTAATTACATCATTTGCATAATAAGTATTAAGTGCGTATTCTCCTCTCCAGTTTAAAGATAGACCTTGGAATCCTTGATTACCTAATGTTCCTTGAATACCAGTTGGTCCTTGATTTCCTTGTGGTCCTTGTCGACCTTGAAAACCTTGAGTACCTACTGTTCCTTGAATACCATTTGGTCCTTGATTTCCTTGTTGTCCAAAGGTTCCTTGAATACCGGTTGGACCTTGATTTCCTTGTTGACCTATGGTTCCTTGAAGACCAGTTGGACCTTGATTTCCCTGTTGTCCAAATGTTCCTTGGATACCAGTCGGTCCTTGGTTACCTTGGAATCCAGTCGGTCCTTGGTTACCTTGTTGACCTAAAGTTCCTTGAATACCGGTAGGGCCTTGATTACCTTGAACTCCTGTTGGTCCTTGTCGACCTTGAGCACCTGTAGTTCCTTGAATACCAGCAGCTCCTTGAACCGACATATCAGTTATATAAGTCCATACTTCACCATCATAATAATATAAAGCACCGTAATCTGAATTAGATTGTGGTAAAGTTCCAGCAACTAAACCAAATAAACCACTTGGTATGTTATCTGCTAAAAGTTCTTCTACTGAATTGTAAATTTGGTATATGTTAAAACCTTGACCGATATTTCCTTGAATACCAGTTGGTCCTTGGTTACCTTGTTGACCTAAAGTTCCTTGAATACCAGTTGGACCTTGATTTCCTTGTTGTCCTACGGTACCTTGAAGACCGGTTGGTCCTTGATTTCCTTGTTGTCCTAAGGTTCCTTGGATACCAGTTGGACCTTGATTTCCTTGTTGTCCTAGGGTACCTTGAAGACCGGTTGGTCCTTGATTTCCTTGTTGTCCAAATGTTCCTTGTATACCAGTTGGTCCTTGATTTCCTTGTTGTCCAAATGTTCCTTGTATACCAGTTGGTCCTTGGTTACCTTGAAGTCCAGTTGGTCCTTGGTTTCCTTGAGCACCAGCAGTTCCTTGTGCTCCAGTTCCAGTAGGACCTTGGTTACCTTGAGTTCCAGTAGTTCCTTGAATTCCAGTTGGACCTTGTATATTTCCTACTAAAATAAATTCCATACCATCAAATTCAAATACATCTCCTGTATCTGCATTTAACCAGTGATCTCCAAAATTATATTCTTCGCCATAAGGATGTGGCCATGGCATTGGAGCGCCAAATTCAGCGTGCCATTTACTTGTTAATCCTTGATCACCTTGAGCACCAAATGTTCCTTGTAGACCAGTTGGACCCTGATTTCCTTGTTGTCCTAGGGTACCTTGAAGACCGGTTGGTCCTTGGTTTCCTTGTTGTCCAAATGTTCCTTGAATACCTTGAGCACCAGTAGTTCCTTGTGGGCCTGTAGATCCAGTATATCCTTGTGGACCTGATTTCTGAAAAGAAACCGATACTTCATAATTTTCTACGTTATTTCCAACAATTCCAGCTCCACCAATACCTTGTAATTGGTAAACTGAACCATTAGTATGTCCTGGAGTATCACTATCATATCTACTTGTTATTTTATAAGTTCCAAATCCAGATCCATCTACTGCCATTAATTGAATATAATCGCCGGCTCCATGATTAAGTCTTATTGACTCGATGTCTATTGCTGTAGTAAAAGTAGAATCTGTATATAAATTACCACTTAAATAAAGTGCATATGTTGCAGTGGGTGTAAAATATTCATTATTACTAAAACCATTAACCCACATCCATGATCCTAGTTCATCTATCTGTCCACCATATAAATTTGCATAGAATATTCCACCTCCAACAGATCCATTAGTTCCAGCAGTTCCTTGATCACCTGTTGGACCTTGATTTCCTTGTTGTCCTTCAATACCTTGGGGACCAGTATCACCTTGATTTCCTTGATTACCTTGTTGGCCAGTCGGACCTTGACGTCCTTGCGCTCCAGTATTTCCTTGTGGACCAGTTGCTCCTTGGTCTCCATTAATTCCATTAATTCCATCGTTTCCTTGAGCACCATAAGTTCCCTGTTCTCCTTGTGGACCTGTAGTACCTTGGTCTCCTTGTTGTCCCTCAGTACCTTGTTGTCCTTCAATACCTTGTAGACCGGTCGGACCTTGATTTCCTTGAGAACCTACAGCACCTTGAACTCCTGTTGGTCCTTGTCGACCTTGAGAGCCTAAACCACCTTGAGTTCCTTGAATACCAGCAGCTCCTTGAACTGACATATCTGTTATATAAGTCCATGTTCCAGCAGTATATAAATATAGACTACCGTAATTCGGATCGTCTTGTGGTAATGTACCCGCAACCAAACCAAATAAACCATCTGGTATTGTGTTTGATAAAAGTTCTTCTACTGAATTGTAAATTTGATGTATGCTAAAACCTTGTCCGGTAGTTCCTTGGGAACCAGTGGTTCCAATACCGGTTGGGCCTTGTCGACCTTGGGTTCCTTGAGAACCTGCAGTTCCTTGAATACCGTCTGGGCCTTGATTACCTTGGGTACCTTGTGCTCCTGTTCCAGTTGCACCTTGACTTCCTTGTTGTCCAGCAACTGTTGAATTATTTCCTTGAAAACCTTGAAAACCTCTGTCTCCTTGTGCTCCAGTAGCTCCAGTAGCTCCTGTTATATTACCATCAGCACCCTCAAGCATCGTCCATATTCCATCACCGTTGTAGGTAAGAACATAGGATGTAAAAGGTACATCCATCATTGAATAACCAACGGATGCCGTTATAGACTGGCCATTAATAATAACAGTAGATGTTTCATTAACGTGTCTGAATATTTGTGGACCTCCGCTTGTAATATAACCATCCCTGTCTGTGATTGTGAATTTCATTCCAGGAACTAATTTAATAGTTCCAGTTTGATTAACTTTTGGTAAAACAATTCCAAAGGTGAAATCGCCAGCACTAGAACCTAAAACAAATTCTGAACTTTGTAAGCTTAGAACATAAAAAGGATTTCCATCAGTTGGATTTATAGTTGCAATATTTTTGAAAACTGCCATTTAAAATAGACTTATTTTTGGTATTTAATCTATGTATCTATTTTAAATTAGAAAAGTATTTTGTTATGGTTGAAATTCTTCGAAACCTCCACCACCAGTATTAGAACAAAAACTGCTATTAAATTGCTGACCTGCAAAAATATATTCAGGATTATTAGTAGGTTGAGCAGGACCAAATAATTGATATGAGTATTCAGAATGTGTGTCATTGTACCACACATCGTAAGGAAGGCTTAATAACTGTAGAATACCTCCACTTTCTATCATATTACAGCTCCTATCATACTTGTTATAATAATAAAATATACCAGATTGACATGTTCCAGAATCAACAATTACACCATTATTATATCCGGTTGTTGCTGTTGAATCTCCAACTTGTACCCAATTTGTTCCATCTGAATAATATCCAGGATTCACTAACATACCGGAATATCCTAGATATACACTATCACCATAACTAGGATATGTGTATTGTCTTTTTCCTGCTACACCGTATGCTGTATTAGAAATTAATTCTGTTCCATTGGGATATGCTGAAATCACACCATTTACACCAAGACTACCAGTTACTAGATAATTTTTATATCCGGTGAATCCATCAATCGTTGTTTCAACACCATCAAAATAATGATAACTATAATTTGAATCACATGCGTTTTCATAAGTATCAGGAGACCAGTGCAAAGCAGTAACTGTTCCAGGAACTGAACATCCAATATATGAACTTATTTCCCATACAGTATCTGGAGATCCAGCACGTAAATTTATGTGAATAAGCTCTTCTCCAGCTGTAATAAACGTCCAACCTTGAATCGCGTCAGTCGGTACTAAATCTGGATATGCACCACCGTTGTAAGTAGAACCATTTTGAGCTAATATTGTATCAGTTTCTCCTACATTAACATCCCCTTGCCACCATGAGTTACTAAGACTTCCTGATGTAGGATATGAGTTTGGACTATAATATTTACGAGCATATAGGGCTCTAAGTTGAAACCTTGCTGGTCCAGGACCTACATCGAAGGAATAAGATTGTACTTCAGAAGGTTCTAAATACAAAGTTGACTGTCCATTACAGTCAGTTATAACATCTGAAAGATTTTGAACAGCATAAGAACTAATACGATAATCGGTATTAGGTTGAACTATAAAATTGTAGGATAAACTAACTGCGTTTGCACTGTATGCAGGTGGCCTATAGCCGGTTGTTTGTATGCTGGTTAAAACTTCATTAACCCATATTTCTAATACTCCATATCCACCAGCAGCCCAACCCCATTCGTTTACTCCTTCTTGAGCATTTAATCCAAAATTTGCCTGCACTGATACATTATTACCAACTTTAACATATTGATTCATTTGTGGAGAATACTGAGGACCTCCAAAAAATAAACCATCTAAATTACTACCCGGATCTAATCTTAAGGGTGCACCATTTACATATCCAAATAAATCAACATTTAGGTATGGATTTGCAATTTGATCCGTTTGAAATAGGACAGATTGAGATCCGATCGGATTAATATTAGTGAAATTTGCTAAAAAATTTGAAGCGTCAAACGGATTTTGTACCGGAGCGAACAAAAGAGTATCTGGTAAAAATGTACCGGTTGGCGCACTGCCTTTATAAACATAGGCTCCTGCAAAAACTTCGGAATTAGTTAAACAATAATTAGTTGCTGGAATTGAACCTTTCGCAAGAAGAATACGTTCATTAACCATTGCCTGTAATTCATTGCCTGTAACTCCATATCCATTAATTCTTGACATATTTCTGAGGTGTTTCTAGTTCTTTTATTCTTGCCTCTAACTCTTGAATCGATTTAATTAAAATACCAACAGTCGAGTTAGTGTCCATTGAGTTTTGATCTTTTGTAGATAACTCAATAGGAGTATCTTCAGCGACAAAACCAATATGCTTATTTTCTAAATCATTCTTATAATTAAATTCAACAACATTTACCGATTTTAATAAATCAGTAGCTGAATATGTATAATCTTTTATATTGGTCTTAAGAGTTCGACTTGAACTTTGGTAAAAACCGCTTGCTGTAATTACATTTGTACTAGTATTTCCAGTCATTCCAGATGATGAGGTAACACCACCATCACCATCAGATACTTGTATGTAATAAGTTCCACTAGTTGATAGTGTATTTCCTGTCGGACCTTGTCTTCCTTGTGGACCTGCTGTTGTAGAATCTAATCCACTAGGACCTTGTCTTCCTTGCGGACCTGCAACCGTTGAAGCATCTCCTGTCGGACCTTGTCTTCCTTGCGGACCTGCAACCGTTGAAGCATCTCCTGTCGGACCTTGTCTTCCTTGAGGACCAGCTGTTGTAGAATCTAATCCATTTGAGCCTTGTCTTCCTTGTGGTCCTTGATTTCCTTGTGGTCCTTGGTTTCCTTGAAAACCTCTATCTCCTTGTGGTCCTTGATTTCCTTGAAAACCTCTATCTCCTTGTGGTCCTTGATTTCCTTGTGGTCCTTGATTTCCTTGTGGACCTTGGTTTCCTTGTGGTCCTTGTCTTCCTTGCGGACCTTGGTTTCCTTGTGGTCCCTGAGTTCCATTTCCAGTTGGACCTTGTGCTCCTGAACCTCCTTGTAATAGAGTGAAAGTTCCACTACCTTCATAGATTAAAATATAAGAAGCGTAAGGTACCTTTAATGCTCCATTATATCCACTTTGAGCATTACTTCCATTTACATAAACAGCTACTTCACCAGCAACATCGTTTGCGTTTGTTCTGATCGAAGGTCCGTTTCCAGTAATATTTCCATATTCATCTGATATAATAAATGACATTCCCTCAAGCAGTTTAATAGTACCAGTTCCTCCTTGAGTTCTTGGTAAAACTATGCTAAATCCCGAAGCACCAACTTGAGAATCTCCTATCACGAATTCAGAATGTTGAAGTTCTAAAGTATATGAAGGAGATCCTGTGTAAGATATTGTTTTTCTATTCTTAAATGTAGACATTAATAAGGCATTATTGTTGGTATTTCAAACGTTATAATATTTGGCACCATTGAATCTGGAGGTAATTGTAACCAATTTCCCTCCGGTGCTTTACCACCTGAAACGCAGTTTGAACCAACATAATATGTATCTGTAGAACCAGTTTGATCCATCCAGAGTGTTGCGTGTAATCCAGTTAATGAATGCATATAAACAGAATCTAAAAGAAGACTTCTATTACTTGTTGAAATTCCAGGATTAGTTAATATAAATCCACCACCACTTTCAACAATCATTGCTGTTTGATGTAACATGATTCTATGTAAATCAGCGTTTTGTGTTTCTTTAATAATCCAAGAATATAATTGAGCATCTCCAGATCCAACAGCTGGTAGGGTTGTTATATCTCCTCCGAAGTCATTTAGTTTTAATGTAGAAGATTTACAACGTACTGTTCCTTGAATTAATTTAATAACTGATGCAGAAGCTCCAGTTGCTTCATCTGGGGTTAATGCGCTTTGTTCTAAATAACAATTGTCGATTTTTAAACTAGCATTTACAACTTCAACAACAGTTCCATCATAACCCGTATCCGAAGAGTCAACATAAACATATATACTTTCAAGTGAAATTAAAGTTTCTGATCCATCTTCACCTTGTATTAAACCTCTAGCTCCAACATATATTTGACTGTGTGCTCTTCCACCTCCGGTTATTTTAAAGTCGCATCCGCTTCCAGCATTAAAAATACAAACACCACTACTAGCCTGCGCAACTATTTTCACATTTGGTGATAGATTAAGTGATACAGTTCCTCTAATATCTATAGCCTGATGACCTACGTTTAAATTATGTACTCCAGGATTTACGTAAATCTCATATCTTGTAATAGATTCGGTTATACAATAATTAAATGCAGCTTCGATAGTAGCCCATGGATTTGTTGGATCTCCTAAAACTGCAGTTGCATCATTACCATTCAGATCAACATATAATATTTGATCGTATATTATTGAGAATCCAGCTCCAGTTGGACCTTGTCGACCTTGAGTTCCTTGAGTTCCAGTTCCAGTTGGACCTTGATTTCCTTGAGTACCGGCTCCAGTAATACCTTGGAATCCTGTAGGACCTTGGTTACCTTGCATTCCATTATTTCCTTGAGGACCATTTCCTCCTTGACGTCCTTGTGTTCCTTGAGGACCTTCTCCTCCGGTAACACCTTGATTACCGATCGGACCTTGATTTCCTTGTGGACCCTGTGTTCCAGTTCCAACAGGACCTTGATTTCCTTGAGTACCATTAGTACCTTGGATTCCGGTTGGACCTTGATTTCCTTGAGTACCTTGTGTTCCTGCTCCGGTTGGACCTTGGTTACCTTGATTTCCAGCAGGTCCTTGTAAGTTTCCATCAAGTGGTACAAATGATGTACCATTCCATTCGAATATAGTGCCGTTCGTTGTGTTTAACCAATGGTCTCCAGTATTCCATACGTATGGTTCTGGATATGTTGGTTCTGGATCATTTCCTTCAATATGCCAAATTAATGCAATTCCAGTTGCTCCTTGTACTCCATCGATTCCTTGTGCTCCAAATGTTCCTTGTAGACCAGTTGGACCTTGGTTACCTTGGAATCCTTGGGTTCCATTTGTTCCAGAAGTTCCTTGGAATCCTTTTTCTCCTTGTGCTCCAACAGTTCCTTGTAGACCAGTTGGACCCTGATTTCCTTGAGTACCATTAGTACCTTGTCGACCTTGAGTTCCTTGTGGACCAGCAGGACCTTGTATACCTGCTGTTCCAGCAACTGACATATCGGTTATGTATAACCATGAAGAACCATTATAAAAATAAAGAGCTCCGTAATCTGGATGATCTTGCGGAAGCGGTGCTCCAACAATACCAAATTTACCAGCTGATATCGTTGATGATAATAGAGATTCAAGATCAGGGAATATAGTTTCTATTTCAAATCCCATCCCAGTGTCTCCTTGAGTACCTACTACACCTTGAGATCCAACAGGACCTTGACGACCTTGAGAACCAATAATTCCTTGTGTTCCAGTATCTCCTTGAGCTCCGTAAGTTCCTTGAATTCCAGTTGGACCTTGATTACCTTGAGAACCTACAGTTCCTTGAGAACCTACAGTTCCTTGAGCTCCTTCTGATCCGGCTGCGGCAATTAAAATCCAATAATCTTCTTCACCATCAATATAACCACCAAAAGGTCCATAACCCTGAGGTGCGTATCGTATACAATACCAAGTTTCACCACCATGAGTTACGACAGAACCTATATTATAAACAGTACCACCGTCCCATGGACCTAAAAAGTTCCATACCGCATCTATTCCTGCTGCTCCTTGTTCACCTATAACTCCTTGGAATCCAGTAGGACCTTGGTTACCTTGGAAACCTATAAGACCTTGGAATCCAGTAGGACCTTGGCTACCTTGTTGTCCAGTAGGACCTTGATTTCCTTGAGCTCCTGTATTTCCTTGGAATCCAGTATCTCCTTTAATTCCTTGTTGTCCAACAGGACCTTGATTTCCTTGAGCACCTGTAGTTCCTTGTGTTCCAACAGTTCCTTGTGTTCCAACAGTTCCTTGAAGACCTGTCGGACCTTGATTTCCTTGATTTCCATTTGTTCCGGCTGTTCCTTGTGAACCTTGAGCTCCAGCAAGTGCAATACTTAGAGTAGCAAAACTCTCATCATTTAGTATACCATAAGTACTAACTAATGTTACATTAAATATTACATAACTTCCATCTTGAGTTTCGTTCGTAGCTGTACCATCTATACATGAAGTTATTTGATACGTAACATATGTTCCAGGATTAGCTTGATCTGTTAAGGTTAAATAACCACTTTGAATATTTAAAAATAAGTCATGAAGAGTAGTGTTTAACCCGTATGGATTATCGTCTACTTTAATTTGTGTTGCTGAAGTAAATGGATCTGCATTAAAACTTAGGTAATCATTTCCAGGATCTTGATCCTCTAAATTAGTTGTATTTATTCTATATGTCCAAGCTAGTGCACCGTTAGTTCCATCTGTTCCATCTGTTCCATCTGTTCCTTCTATACCTTGAGTTCCTTGAAGTCCAGTTGGTCCTTGGTTACCTTGAAGTCCAGTTGGTCCTTGGTTACCTTGAGTTCCAGCTGAACCTTGAATTCCAGTCGGTCCTTGGTTACCTTGATTTCCTTGTGTTCCATTTGCACCATTTAATACAAATGAGAATGAGTATGTGTTTCCTTCAATTAATGTTCCTTGTCCTGATATAAAACTAGCAGTTACTACACCAACATTTTCATTTCCTTCTCCATTTGTTACGGCATATAAACCAATAATGTTACCAGTATTAACATCAGTTATTTGAAGAAGTGGTGGTAATTGTTCAGGATTACCATACGATGCAACATTAACTAATATTTCTAACCATCCACCATGATTACCATTAAGTGAATTTATATTCCATGCGAATTGCGTTATTAAAGAAACATCAATACCCATCGGGTTGTTGCCATTAACGGTAAAATATGTCGGAAGAGCATTATCGGCGTCGCCACCGGTTAAAATCCATCTACCCGATACAGCTCCATCAAAACCGGTACCATTTTCACCATTTGTTCCTTGATTTCCTTGAGAACCTGTAGTACCTTGGTTACCTTGAGCTCCATTAGTACCATTAGTACCTTGTCTTCCTTGAGTTCCTTGAGGACCTGTAGGACCTTGAACTCCGGCAGCTCCTTCAACTGACATGTCAGTTATATAAGTCCAGCTTGCTCCATCATATAAATATAGAGCACCATAATCTGGATCTGTTTGTTCCAATGAACCAGCAACTAAACCAAATTTACCAGCTTCGATTGTCCCACTTAGTAATTCAGCAGTGCTATTAAAAATTTGTGCGATTTCAAATGCCGTTCCAGTATCTCCTTGAGAACCTATAGGACCTTGATTTCCTTGAGTACCAGTAGTTCCTTGAGTACCAGTAGTTCCTTGAGTTCCAGTAGTTCCTTGAGTTCCAGTAGTTCCTTGAGTTCCAGTAGTTCCTTGAGAACCAGTTGGGCCTTGGTTACCTTGAGCTCCAGTATTTCCTTGTGATCCTCCAGCTCCATCTACCGTCCATTTATCAGCAAAGAAATTTGAAAATATTGGTTGTCCAGTATTCATATTACCGGACATTGTAATGTCTCCAACTCCTCCAGATCCTGGATTATATAAAGGTGGCGTATTAGTATTATAAGTTGCACCATATATAACAACGCATCCAGCAGCTGCCAATGTTGTAAAATCTACAAAGACATTATCAAATGAATATTGATTGATCCTACTAGGTTGTGTAGAGCTAATAAGTGTTAAATCAAACGCGTTGTTTTCAAAAGATCTAATAAATCTATTAGTATTATCTACGCCTCCGTTGTCGGTTACGTTTATAACAAATGATCCTTCTTGTTCGAAAAATGTTGCAAATCCAGTATTAACTGGTTGTGTCGGTGTCGTTGTGTCGTGAGTGAATGTGTAAGTCATAGAAGCTAGTGAACTAGTTCCTGCTACACCTTGATTTCCAGTTGGACCTTGGTTACCTTGAGCTCCAAATGTTCCTTGAAGACCGGTTGGTCCTTGATTTCCTTGAGCACCAGTTATTCCTTGAGCACCAGTCGTTCCTTGAACTCCAATACTTCCTTGAGCACCGGTAGATCCTTGAGGACCAGCGATATTTCCTACAGGAAGCCATGATGCACCATCGTATTCATAAATTTCACCATTAGATACATCTAAATACTGATCACCTTCGAAAAAAGGTCCAAGAAATGAACCTGGAGGAATGCCTGGTCGGCTGTACCATCTAGTACTAGCTCCAATTGATCCTTGTTGTCCAATAACTCCTTGAGCTCCAATAAATCCTTGAGGTCCAGTAACACCCTGTGAACCAGTAGAACCTTGTGCTCCAGTAGAACCTTGTGCTCCAGTAACTCCTTGAGATCCTGTTAGACCTTGAGGTCCAGTAACTCCTTGTGCTCCAGTAACTCCTTGTAATCCTTGAGGACCAGTTGGACCACCTAAAGTAAGATTCTCAACTGACCAGTAGTAATTACCCGATCCGTCTTGTCTAAAGACTAGTGTTTTTCCTATATCAGCATGAGCCATTTCATAAACGTCAGTCCCGTTATTTCCTCTAATGGCATAATTTTTAATCATTTCGCCAGATAGGGCTAAGTTATAGTCCATTTCCTCATGGGTCAACGGACGATCAAAGTCTGTTGGAATAATAGGAACATAAAAACCGTTCGCATCGCGATTTTTACCGTGATCGAAAACGTATTCTGTTATTTTCTTTAAGTTAGTCATTAAACTATTTAGTATGTTTTGTAAATTTTATATAATTCAAGTATTTCAGCGATTTCTGCAGAGAACATTTGTTGAATATATCCGCAGTCAATATAATCTTTCTGTGCTAAAATATACTCATCAAGATAGAGCTTATCGTAAATGGCTTTAATTGCATTTAATTTTATGGTGTAGTCATTGAATTCATTAAATTGAGCTGGATTAACTGAACCATCGTCTTTCAATATCCATCCTGTTCCTTCGCGATATTCAATTAATCGGTTACCTCCGTTAATTAAGTTAATATTAAAACTACGTAACTCATATAAACTTTGATCGATACAATCTTTTTCAACTCTAACTTGAGTCGTGATTGGTGCAATATTTTCTAAATACGCTCCAAGTTCTGGCATTGACATTTTAGCAAGAGTTTTTGTACCTCCTCTGAATTTATTAGTTTTCACTAATAACACCGAATCGACAGTACCTTCCGTCGATTGAAAATTATCTAAATAAATGTAAGCTAGTACTAATGTTATTCTATCTACTATCATATATTAACGTTGCATTTTTGTTAGATAATAAATTATAAGAGATCCTATACCAGATGCCAATCCCCACATGATTTTGGTAACTCCAGATTTGAATTTCATAAGTTCTTTATGTTCTCTGATGAAGTCTAAATATTCGTCTTCGTTCTCTTCTGTTCTATGTCTGAATGCAGTATTCTTATTCACAGCAACAACGATTCCATCGTTTGGATTAAGTAATTGTTTCTTAAGTTCGCGGACTTCGGCCTTCATTTCATTTTGATTATCTATCAATTGTTTAATTGATGCTTCAAGTTGAATATACGAAGGATCTTCCATCTTACGACGGAATGAATCGAATGCTCGGTATAAGCCTTCGACTAGTTCTTTTGGTGACTGGTTGTCTGAATTTTCTGGATACACGATTAGTCCTATCTATTTTTATCAATTTATATATTCTTGATAAAAACAGATAATATTCTAATTCGAAGTTTTTAAAAAATGATTATTATTAAGTGCGTGAATTTACTTCTGTTCCGCCCATAGATCCATCTAATGCATTATCTGCAGATTGAGCATAATGCGCAACATATTCTTCTCTACTCATACCATTTTTAAGTGCTTGGTATGTAATTTCATCACGATCAAAATTAGGATCTAGAGTTGTAGTAATTGAAGAAGGAGCATTAGATTTTCCCATTTTTTGGGTTGTCCATAATCCATAATTAAGTACGTATGGATTGCCTGCATTTGGATCTAATATGATTTCTTCAGGTTCTAAACCTTCTTGTAATTTGTGAAATCCTTGATTAGCTTGATTGATATAATTTTCAGAATTAGTAATGTGGTTTTGAATCCAACCAGGTAGGTCGATTTCCATAGTACCAACTTTAACTTGTAATTCAGTCGCAGCGTCAATAATTGCTCTTAAACTGGCTTGAGCCATTGCAACTTCATGATCGTTTCCTTCTTTAATATGTGACATAATATCTAGTTTATTTTACTATTGTATATATCTTCTTAAAAAAGTTCTTTCAGGCCATGTTCTTTGATTGCCTGTTTGATTGCCGCAATGTAATTTGGATTCTCAGCATAACTAGCATCTAAATATGCATAATAATCAGCTTCAGAATTGATCGAACCTAAATATCTACTTTGATAAAATGCGTAATCATACACAGATTCTCTCCATGTTGAGTAATACGCATGATTGTTTTGAGTTCCTTGAGCAGTGGTTACCCTTTGCTTGGCCTCTTTCATACCAAATAGATTGTGGTTTTCCCTAAAGATGTGGCTTTTCCAATGTCCAGTTTCTACAATTGACTGCGCCATTGGAATCCATGGATATTTGACATTTAAGTCTTTCATCATTTGAACCATCTTATCCTTTGAAAAAACATCATGTTCTTTGATTTCGATGATTCTCTCGATGTCTGACATGCCATTCAGGGCAGTCATTTGGCCATTGCGATAGGAAATATATGTAGAAATTGTGAATACCGCAGTAATGATACAAAACACTTTCAGATAACTCTTAAATGAAAGTTTTTCATGGGTTAATTGGTTTTTGTTAAACTTGTATAGCATATCTTCTCTCTTTTAATTAGTTGATATGTAAATATAAACAAAATATTTGACATAAAAAAATTTATTTTCACTTTTGTTGAAAATAAATTACTTTTTTTGCTTTTCTTCCTTACGCTTTAAGTAAAAGTAGCATGTAAAAAAACAGGCTGAGATAGAATAGAACACGATATCTGCTATCCAATACGATCCGCTTAGATCCATTATCAATTTGAATAGGGCATCGTAACCGAAAGGCAGAAAGAACATTGCTAACATTAGCGATAAATCCTTGAAGAATGACGGGTGGTTCTTCTGTTGTTGTATTTGTTTCAATTTTTTTACTATCACTGTCCATTTTATTTACTTTGATTATCTACATTCAACCAGTAGACAATCTATATATCATAAAAAAAGCAACCATCACTGATTGCTTTTAGTTTTTTCATGCTGGACCGCCTACTCCGAAATAGACCCAACTTAATTCGTCATCTTCGTCATCAGTAAAACCATGAACGAGATTGTCAATATTCGCAATAAGCGAACTTTGTAAGGCCTCGACAGTTATGGCAACTGATTGTTCCAGACTAGCTAATGTGTGTTCATTTTCAGAAGGGGACAAGACTTCTGATAAATAATCCATTGCTTTGATAATATATTTGAACTGCAGAACGGAATTGTTCTAATCTATATATTACAATATTATCTTTTGTTTATAACTTTTTTGTAAAAAATTAACAAATTTAGTAAATATTTGTTACTTAGCGATCTTGTCGTTAATAAAACTAGTTAAATCAGCAACGGTACCACGAAATGCTCTAACATTTAACATTCTGGTATCTTCACCTGGATTTCCAGCTAAAGTATCAGAATCTTTAGTGTGTGTAATATCAATAGACTCATTACTACCAGCTGGCCATAATAGTACGGTTCCAGGATCGGCAAATTGACCGTACCAACCTCTTTTAGCTAAGAAGTTTGCAAAGTCTTTGTTGATTCCTTGTGGGAATTTAGATCCACCATGGTAATAGTTAAACATTTCTGTTTTACCATCTGGCATAACCTTACCTTCGCTACCACCTATCCAAATACCACCTTCTTCTCCATCAAATTCTTCTGAATCCTTTGTAAAATTTAGAGCGTATTTAGTTTGTAAGATTTTTACTAACTCTTCTCTTGTAAGATTTTTAGCTTCGTTAACTAATGATTCATTAAAATCTGGTTTAATAACAATCCAGAATGGTCCTCTACTTGTACCAACAATTCTCTTTTGATCTGCTTCAAATGATGAAGTTTTTATATTTTGAATTATGGCATCAGGATTGTTTTCAATCCATTTTGTTTTTGAATTTAGATTTTGAAATTCAATAACAGGATTACCGTCAACAGTAACATCCATTACCTTATATTGTTTTCTAGCCTCATTAACTACAGATTCTGTAACTTTTTTCTTAAGATACTTATTAGCATCTCTAACAATAAAGTCTTCTGAGCTTCCGTCTTCTCGACCAACTACATCGCCATTTGATTTAACGTTTGTAATTTCTACAGTTTTAACTCCGTCTACATGGTTCCATTCCCATTTATCGCCTACTTTAAATTTAGCCTCATTGAGTTTATTTTTGTATCTTGCTGCGGCATCATGTAAGTTTGCTATTCCTTCATTCCAAACTACCATGCCAGTTCCGTCTTCAATATGAAGTTTAGCCTTAGGAAACTCTTTTTTCAGAGCTTCGTATTTTGCAGGAATCAGGTCTTGAATTCTAATGTCGATTGATTGTCCAACAACCTTACGGTCTTGAATTGCTACAATTGACCAAGGACCAGTTTCGCTAGCTCTAACGCCTTGCATCATTTTCTTCCATGATGTAGTGGCTTCATTGACAAATTCCTCGTATAGTTTAATATGTTTCATAATTAATATCTTTTTGATTATAAATCAATAGCTGTCTTTGCTAATTTTTTTAGATCTGTATATTTGATACCATATTTTTGTAATACATCAGTATCAGCATATTCATCAAAGAAACTGATCAATCCATCAACATCACCACTTCCAGTAAGAGTATAATACTCATCTTGTAATTCCATGTCATCTGGCATCCAGTCTTCCATATCGCCTAATGCCATTTTAAATTTGTCTTCGTTTACAAATTGTTCATATAGTTTTATGTGTTTCATATTTAGTATATTCTTTTTAATTTTAATGGTTTTTTGTGGAATACACCCATAATTTCGTTTGCAGCAAAGGATTCAAATCCAATTTCTTTAATAGCATCAAGGATTCCATTCTCTCTTGTGATCCAGGCTTCTAATGCATCAAACATGTCTTCTTTTTCGGCCTTTGTAGTTTTATCATTAACGCCTCTAGAAGGTAAATTGCTATTACAAACTCCATCCCATTGTGTCATTAAACTATCGAAATACTGTTGGTGATATTGAATATATGCTGCTTGGAATTCTGGATCCATAATGATTGCAACTTTATCTTCTTTGGTTTTAGCATTTGTTGCCGGAAATCTTTTACCAACATCATATCTTTTACTAGTTATCCAGCTGTGAATATCTTTAGCTTTGATTTTATCATCATCTAAAGTCTTATACTGCACAGCTTCACTAATAAACTGTTCGAATAGTTTTACGTGTTTCATGTGTACTTATTGTTTTTCGTTAGCTCTACAGTATTCAACTGCGTCTTTAACTGTTTTTAATTCTTGGTCATGACCGCTTAAATCATAAATTGAAAGAATAGTTTTACCATCATCGTTTAAGTAGAATGAAAACTCTTCCATTTCTCCTTCATGTCGATCAGCCTGTGATTCTAAACCGCTTTTGAAATGTACAATATGTGGAAACTCTTCAGATTTATCAAATCCCCAAATTACTGATTCTACATTTTTGGCTTTAGCCAATTCTTTGAACAATTTTACCAGAATTTCTGGTTTTGCTTCTTCGTTTACGAAATCTTCGTATAGTTTAATGTGTTTCATCAAATTTAATGTTTAATTCTTTTACTATATATTAGAGTTATCAAGGTAAGTTAGTACAGCATCCCAGTTTTCAAAAGCGGGTTGGCCAAATTGAATCCATTCTCCTTTAAATTCAGCAGCACCGTTGTTTGGACGATCATCGATTAAATAGTCTCCCATCAACAAATCTTTTCTGTGAGTTAATATTAGTCTCTTATGAGCTAATTTGCCTAAGTGTTTTTGTACCCATCTACGTTTAGAACCTAGAGACGTTGGGTTACTCCATGGAGCGGTACTAAGGAAATATACATCGTACATATCATATAGCTTCTTGAATGCCTCGATAGCACCAGGAATCGGTTCTGGATCTTCAAATAGTTCTTTGTCAACGCTTGTTAATCGACCAAGGTGCTTAACCGCATCAGGTCCATGTCTCTTAATCGCATGGCTTTCTAAGTCAACCATTACTCCGTCTAAATCAATGTACAATATCTTTTTCATCTTATCTAATTATTATATGTAAATATAAACAAAATATTTGACATAAAAAAATCCGAGTTGAAGTATTTTCACTCGGATTAAATAAAGTTATTAACAATTACTCTCCTTTGAGCCATTTACGGCCAATCGAGTTCTGGATTGGTTTCTTAAGTAGTTTACTAAGAACCTTTTCAATATCTGAGAAGCTAACATCACCATCGACTGAATTGTCAACAATAACCATGTTTTGAGAACCAAATTCTCTTTGGAATGCTCCAATATTATCTTGAACGGCATGCCAAATATCGCTTACTAATTCTTCGGGAAGTGTTCTTGTTCTTCTGGCATTTCTAGCCTGCGCAACTTCTAATGAAGTATTAATGAATACCATATAAGTATCGTATCCAAAATCTTCTAGTTCGTCTTTCTTTACTTTAATCTTACTGAAATCATCTCCAGTCCCATCAATTACCATTCCAAGTCGTCCTTCTTTATAGAAATCTTTCTTCATGATTGTAATCTTCTTAGCACGTTCTCTTGGAGAATCTGGACCTTGTGTTAGTTTTGCAAATTCAATAGGATCTAATTCAGCTAAATTCTTTGGGTCAATTCCCATACCCTTTAACATATGCTCAAATGCAATATCTGAGTTAATTAATTTTAAACCAGTTCGATAACTAATATTATTGATTGCATCGTGAGGAAAACCGAAGATTTCACTAGCAACGTGAGATTTACCAGAACCTGGTCCTCCTGCCATGAAAAAAGCTTTGAGGGTATTCAAATCATGAATACCCTCGCTTATAAATTCTTCGAATAACTTTACTGGTTTCAAATTATTTCTTTAGATTTTTAATGATCTGATCAACAGTAGAGTCGATTTGACCATAGACTGGTTTTTCAGAAATTGCTGCATTAATAACATCACCATCTAAGGTAATCATATAAGAACCACCAGCATATTCTTCACCGTCAATATCTAAATCAAATGAATCTTCTTCTAGAGATTTAAGATTTACAGTGCATTTAACACCGTCATTTTTACTAATTGCTTTAGCGTAAGTTTCAGCTACTTTTTTAGTTTCAGCTTTAGAAAGACCAGCAGGTTTAATTGCTTCATCAACTCCTAAATCTCTTTTAGCAGCTTTAACAGCAACTCTAACAATATTATCAACTCCTTCGTAATCTGTACCATTTAGTGCTTTTGTAAGGGCTCTAATATCATCTTTACCATCAAAATTAAATTTAATTAATGCACCTGTAGATACACCAAAGAATTGACTTAATTTATCGATAACTTCTGATTTTACATCTTTTGCTTCAGTAACTACTGACTCGTCCGTGTTTGCTTTTGCACCATCATAAACTGATTGCAACCATGCTTCTAATTCTTTAGCAGAACCAGCGTCCATGTTTTTATATTCTTTCTTAAATTCTTTTACAAATGATTTAAAATCTTTAGCTTCTTGTGCAAGAAGATCAATATCTGACATTGCTGATTCTTTTGTTAATTCATTTGGTGAATGCTTATGCATTTCTCCGCTTGGTAATTCTACATTGTAGTATTTTTCATCATCAGCACCTGATTCTTTGTCTAAAGACTTAATAACACCATAACCACCATGTGACATTTTTACTTTATCACCGACTTTAAAATGAGATTCAGTAATGTAATTCTGAGATTTTAAGTAAGCCATTAAATCTTCTTTATCTTTTAAATCACTTAATAGTATTTTAAAACCTTTACCAGATTTCTTCATGTCCCATGTGTTACTATCAAATTGATTTGACATCCATTTAATTATTCTTGTATGGTCGATATCAGATAATTTCGGTACGCTTATTGTAGTTGGTTCATTAACTTTAGATTCATTATGGTGAGTGGCCGGCCACTCACCTAGTTCAATAGCTCCTAACATATGATGATGTTTTGCAATAGTGTCTTCTACTTTATTTAAATCTTTTAAAATAGCCTTTAAACCTTTAATCCATTTTTGATCTTTAATATCCCATTTAAGCATATCGATAACTTGATCTGTGAGTTTCGTTAACTCAGATCCTATTTCATCAAAAATAAAAACGTATTCTTCTTCATTAACTCTAGATTCATATACTTTTAAAGTATCTTGGTTATATTCATTTTTCCAACCGCTCTTCTTTAATAACTTCTTTAATTCAGTTTCGAATTTATCATATCCATCTACTTCTGTATCAAAAGTAAATAATTCATGTTTATTTGATCCGCTTCCAGTATGACCTCTTTCGATTCCTTCTCTGCCATTATCAACACAATCATCCCATAAAAAGAAAATATCATCTGGATCGTAAGATGTTGCTTCAGTAACAACTGACTCAGCAGCCATACTGTACTTATCAGTAAAATCATCAACATCAAAACCATAATGGTCAACTAGATCCATGATTTCTGTTGGAAAATCCATTTCGTCATTTCTCATTGATTTTTTAAGACCAGTTACTTTATCATAGTTAGTATAAACAAAATCAGCTAAGCTATAGCAAGATGGTTTATCACCAATCATTTTAGTTAATTTATCTAGAGGTAACGCTTTTGCTTCAGTAACTTTAGATTCGTTAGAATCATCATCATCATACTCTTCTTCTTGGTACCATGATTGGTTTGGATCGTTATCTGGTTGAACTGTAAAATCGTGTCTCTTATAGTTAAAACGTTTAGGATCTTCTACTAAAGCTGGGAAAAGTGTTTTTCCTTTAGTTTTAGTTTTACCAAATGCAATATCGATACCGTCTTGACGATCAGCATTTTCAACTCCATTCATTTGAGCTAGTAACTCATAGTAATCTTTACCACCGAATTCTCCGTAACCGTCGTATTTCTTCTCTTCCCATTTTTGACCTTTATCATCAAACATGTAAACAGTAATTGTGTTTTCTCTTTCAGAACCAATTTGTCTTCCAGTATCTTGAGCCATCCATGAGAATTGACCTTCAGTAACTAGTGCTTCGTTTCGAGTTGAAACTCTTCCAGAACCAGCATACTCGTTTTCGTAAATCTTTTTTAGGTCTTCCCACATTGCTTTGTATTTTGCAGGAATTTTATCAACCATAAACAATTTAGAATTGCTTCTCTTGTCAGATGTTGGTTTGTAATTTGATCCACTGTAGTATTCCATGAATTCAAGACCTTCTTTTGGTCCTTTAACGTAGATACCATAAGTAATTAGCGAATCCTTGTCTAGGTGACCTTCTAGAATATCGCATTCTGGATTGTGGTCAATGTGAGAATTGAAAAATAAATCGTAAAATTTATACGCTTCACCAACAAACTCTTCGTAAAGTTTGATTTTTTTCATTATATTATTATGTTTAATTTATTCTATTTATCCTAATCTAATTCGTCAAATCGATCTTTTCCTAATTGGTCTAACTGCTGTTTGATTTCGTGAACTCTCCATTCATAATCGAAGACCTCATCGGCATTACATTTTCCCATTCGCATCGATTTTTTTGCAGCTGATAATTCTCTCTTGGCTCTCATTAATTCTTTCTCTAAGGCTTCTTGGACTACGTGATTCCGGCTTAATATTACCTCATCAGAATCTTTTTTTGGTTTTGATTTAGTTACTTGAATTCCAAAGTCACTAAATAGGTGCTGGGCAATCTCAAACTGTGTCATGATTGTAATTTTTATTTAGACGTTTCCGTCTTCTAATAATCTATTTATTCAAAAATCTTGTCTAAATGGCTTAAAACTTCGGCACTAGTGACGTCATTCGAGAATCTATCTGCTTCAAAATCAGCCTTCAGTTCTCCAATTGTCACTACCCTCTTGCCTGCTAACCAGGCTAGCCAACCCATATCAGTACCACTACCAATATAATAGTTTGCCCAATGTAGATGATTCCAAATTCCTAATACTCCTCCAGGGATTACTTCAACACCCTCTAGGTCGTTTAAAATTAGACCATCTGATGCGGCATAGTAGACTTTCCATCCTTTTGCTAGATGCCAATTAATTACTTCTTGCCATGCTCCTGGCTCCTTCCAATCGTTTTCTACCTCATCAGCATCTGGTGCAATTATAATATAGTCTCCAGGAACAGGTTTATTTACCGGTCTCATGCTTAAAAAGGTTCTCTTCTCTACGGCTTCAATACCTAACTGATCTCCCGCAATTTGACGGGTTAATCTTGCGTCTTCAGCACTATATTTACCTAATCGGTGGGTAATATCAACATCTGGGTACCATGCCTGATCTTCATAGAGTGGGAACATGTTATTTTTCCGTTGGTAATATTCCCAGTTAATTGTAGCTGACCATGGAGCTTTTATCCAGACTCTTCCAGGATTCTTAGCCTCGCACCATTGGCTGATGACATCGATCCAAGCCACTGTGTCTCTAAAGACATCCGATTCGATAATAATTCCAACGTCCTTGCCTTCAACCTCAAATGACCATCCATCGGTTGATCCATCAGGCCACTTCATGTTCAACTCCCAGTCCGCCATCCATGAGTTAATAGTAACATTCATACCTGGATAACATTCACTAGATTGTAGCTGAACACCATCACGAATCCAATCGATCTGAATCGCGGTTGTACCGTGATTAGTAACTATTGGACCATTGATCCATTCAACACTACAGCTATTGGGCGTCTGCTCTACAGCGTTTCTATTAGGTTCAACTTGTAGGAGTTCAGAATATAGGTTATATAACTGTTGCACGAAACGGGCTCCATCCTGTCCCTTTACAGGTTTAGGTTTTGCACATTTACAATGCAACCTTTCAAGTAGATTGGTAATATCAAGCTCTAGAATTCCGGTTAATCGGGTAAATGTGGCGTTATACATGTTTCGGTACGACCGAAGTGGGTAGGCCATCACTCTGGTTCCATTGGCAAAGGCTTCTCTAAAGACTACAGGGTCAGATTCTTGGATGGATGTGTGCAGCATCATGTCAGCCACTCGAAGCCACTTCCAAACATTTACTTGCTCTCCACAGATTTTGACGTTTGCCGGCAGGGCGGTGGTTAAAGGGGACCAATAGTCTTCCCATTCAGGATCCATGGATCCCACAAGGTGAAACTGGTATTTCCCAGGAGTCCTTTCCTCAAGGAGCCTAGCCATGTCGACCAGATATTTTTGATTCTTGGCTGGGCAGAGGGGCCCTATGTTGACGATATGTTTAATTTCTTCATCCGGCATTTTAAAATCTCCTAAAATCTCCTGACGACTCATAGACTCAGAAATCTCTAGAGCTTCAACAGGAAATTGAATTAATTCCTTCGGCGCCTTCATCTGAGAAAATTGATTGTCTATTTGGTCCAAAGAGACTAGAGCATAGGCATCTGGTTCCCACTGTTTAGCGCAATTCGCGTCAAACGTCGAAGACTGACAGGATTCAACTATCCTCCAAGTTCTTTGATTACTATAAATCCATTCTTGAATATCCGTTGGGAAATCCACAAAGTTCTCAGGCGACTCTTCGAAATGAATAATATCTGGTCCAATTTCTTGAAGCACCGTTCTAATATTCCAACGATTATCAATATAAGTATCAGGCAGCTCATCTGAGGTACCTAGGCTCCAGAAATGGTTTCCATTTAACTCATTGATAACTAATTCTCTGTGGTCTTGGTATTGACCTGGTTTATGATTCCATTCAATTACGTTAATATCATATTGATTTATCCTTTTGAGTTCTTGAATCTTTCTGATTAAAAAAGTTACGGAATCCCTATTAGATAGGTCTTCAGCTATAAAAGTTATTTTAGTAAGTTTCTCCATGTTGTATTAATATTTCTTTAATTTCGTCCTTGGTCTGCTGTATTAAATTATACACCGACTTTTCTCTAATCGTTCTAAATTTAGATTTATACAGATAGTTATTATATTGTCCTTTTACGGAAAGTTCACAAAAAACTGTAAATATAGGTTTCTTTTTTAACAGGGTAGTCATGGACTTGATATGCCATGCCTGACCCTTGGCCTCTCCAACAAAACCATACTCTACGCCAACATAGGCTGACAATTCTAAATTTTTATTATCAAGCTCTAAAAAATCATATTTTCTTTTAACTCCATTAGTTATTAGATACATCTCGTAACCTACAAAGGCACTGTTGTTTAAACAATGCCTAAGGGTTTCAATTTCTAGTTTTTTAGAGAGATATGGTTGGGGTAGAGTTACATTTTTCTCTAGTATCATATTACCAAGTTGTTCTGTCAGGTTTAATTCCTTCTGGTTTAATATTATTCATCATAGGTTGCTTATTAATTAAACCAGGAGATGGTACATTAACTACATCGTCAGAGTATTTAATCTCTTTCTCCCAAGCTGAATCGGTTTCAGACTTTTCAATACTCTCAATAACTTCTTCAAAGTCATCTTCTAAACCTTCTAGACCATCCATTAAGGTACCGTCCCAATCTTCAATATTATCGATTATGGTTTCTACGATTTCCTCCTTCTCTTCAAGAGTTAATTCTTTTGCTGGTTTAATATAATCTACTAATGATTTAATAAATCCTAGGGCGACTAGGGGTAGAATTGCACCTGAAACAAATGCAAGGATTCTTTTTTGGTAAATAGGGTCCTCTTCAATTAAGTTAAATAATTGCGACCATGTCGAATAGTCTGTGATATTCTTAAAGGCGTAGTACATATTTCCCTGCATCTGCATTAAGGTAATTACAATAAACAAGGACCAAATTAGAGTCTTATTCATTTTATCTAATGTAATAATAGACGCTAATGATGCGGCTGCTCCTAATTCAAATGCAATTGCCAATGTAACTGCTAACCAGTAAGGGTTAGACAATTCAAAAAAGTCAACTACGTGAATAGTGGAAATAATACTCACCATAAGGTAGAGTGATACGAATGTACCTATAATAAATTTATGTGTTAGATTCTTCATCTTTGTTCTTATAAAATATTTTGTTGATTAAAAGATTTGGATCGTTTAATGCTTCTGCACGTTCTTCACAACCGCAATCTTCATAGCCTGCTAATTTTGCAATCGCATTGGCCATATGAGCAACACCGATCTTTTTATTAAAGTTTAGTATTGTATCTCCAATACCACGTTCTTGCTTTTCGATTGGCATTATTTTTCTAATTTTTTTATCTCCTGTTCGATTTGAGTCTGTCTTTGCACATCTAAGATTTTACGATCAGTTGCCTGAATCATTCTCTTTTCAGATTTAAGACCCTCAATTTGTAAATCTTTAGCAGTTGGCAGAGCATTGATAATTTCACGCTGTGCCTTTACTTCTTTTTTTAATGTATTTAAATCAGAACCAGTTCCGCATGATTTAAAAAGAATTAGTACTAATAATACCACTACGATTTTCGTAAAGTGTTTTTGTAAGAATTGTTCTACTTTGTTCATAAGTTTTGTTTTAATTTTAAAATTTACCCCATTGAGATTTATCTCGGTTTTGTTCGGCAATTGTAATACCTAACCAAACGGATTTGAAAAATTGTTTTATTATGTTCATTATTCTGCTCATGAGTTAGTTGTTTAATTTATCTTTTATATATTTGATTAAAAAATGACCTCGTTCTTTTTGAATTCGGCTAGTCTTTTTTGAAATATTCCAAAGTAATGCTTTAAGTCCTTTTCAGTTAGTGTAAATCTCTGAGGGCATGAGTCGATTTCATTTGCAATCCATATTTCTGCACCCATTGGCCGAATACCAGTTCTTTCCCAGAAGGCTACAAAATATGCCGAAGCTTGAACGTAGTAATCTTGGATCCAATCGTCCTTTTTAGGTTTTCTGCTGTTCTTATAGTCTATAATGATAACTCTTTCGTCGATCAATCTGGAAACATTATCAACAGTTCCAGCAAATCCGCCACCTTTAGCTGACCATAAAAATTTCTCAGCTGCTAGGACTTCTTTAATCTTATCAAAAAACTGATCATGGTTGTTCCAGAACTTCATAAAGAATTTAAATCCTTCTTCAATGAATTCAGTATCAAATTTTTTGATTTCTTTATCTTTAAGCATGACCTTCTTTAATAAGCCTAGTCTCTCCTCGTTACCACCAGGTAACTGCTTGTAAAGTTCAATAAGTCTATGCATTACGGTTCCTCTATTCATAGAGAGTGTCGAGATTCTATCGGCTTCTTCCTCGCCAACTCTTTGTCTCCATGCATCTAAACCTGATTTGTCAGAAGTTCCACCTAGAACGGTGGTGACAGAAGGAAAGAGACCAAGCAATTGCTGACCTCTTTTTATTTGGTAATATCGATTTCCGTTTACCTCAACTCGTTTTATAGACTCGGCCATAGAGAGACTAATTTATCAAATGGTACAAATTTAACAATTGCCCAAACGGCAGTTGCATAACCTCCAGTTGCTAAAGTAGCAGTGATTACAGCTCCAAAATCAACATAGTCGGTTTCAGGGTATAAAATAACTAAATACGAACCGCTTCCATCTATTTTTCTAACATCTGGATATAGCACATCTGATAAACCATATTTAACTAAGATTTCGCTAATAGGACTAAGTGATTGTAATACGATTGATTGTTGTAATAATTCTGGTTGATTTAATTCGTCGCCTTCTAAATTGATTACCGCATAAACTCGGCCGATCCAGTCTACACGAAGTCCTTGACTGTATAATTCTGGTTCAATTTTCTTTACTACTCGGTAGCATTTAAAAACCAGTGCTAGTTCTTTAATGAAATAGAACCAATACTTTAAAACATTAATGGGATTCAGCATCTTCTAATTTTTTTAATAGTGTTTGACTTGTCTGTGCACCACTGAGTCTATCAATATTTTCACCATTCTTAATAACTATTATAGTTGGAATGTTTCTAATACCGAATTCTACAGTAAGCTCAGACTCTGTGTCAACATCAAACCTATGTATGTTAACTCTATTTATATGATCGTTTTCAAATTTGTTTAAAACTGGCTCCATGGCCCTGCACGGACTGCACCAGTCTGCTCCAAATTTTAGGAAATGAATTCCCTCGTTAAATTTACTCTGCATTTTCTGTTAATTGTATTTCTAGTTTGATTGCCTTTTTTGTATCAAACCATCCTGTTTCTCGACTTGTTTCATTAATAGTCCCACTTTCAAATGCACCTTCATATTTCTCTTGAGCCGAATCATAATAAACTTGGCTAGGACCATCAATTACCAAATGAATCGGATGCTCATAATATGAATCATCTCGTAGAATATTTGGTATATTTTCGGCTAGATATTCTAAGAATGCCTTCTCTGATTTGCCTTTAAAATTTGGAAAATCAGTAGTGTCTAATTCTACTGGAAGAGTAGTTACTTTAATAACTCTTTCTTGGGTTCTTCTGACTGTTATTTTCATACTATATTTATTAAGGTATTAAAATGGCAATCGCGGCTTCGAATGCTAGTAAATGATCTGTTTTTCCGGTAAGATGAACTATTGGAGTTACTCCTGTTTTTCTACCAGCTCTAGTTGATTCATATACTGCAAGATTTGCAATTCTCATCGAACTAAATGACAGCAATACATAAGTTTGTTTTAAGTATTTAAAAGTCCATGCCTTTGTTGTAGTTTCAGAAACTTTTGTTTTCAAACTAGCTCTAACTTCTTCTCTAAGTTTAGATGTTTTCTCTTCTTGTGTTAATTCTGCCATGATGTTTATTGTTTATTTAAAAATGAAATTAATATTAGTGTGAGTGTAATTACTACCATGGCGGTAATTGCAAATGTAACTGCCCTTTCCGATGCTTCAACTTGCTCTTTAGATCGACCTTGCCTGCTTCTGCTATTTTCATATGTTTCTTGAAAACGCTTTAAATCTAATTCTACCCTTTCTTTACAGATTTTAGAATCGCAGACATTAAGAAATCCAAAGTCTGCTTCTAAAGATAACTTTTTAGTTGCTAGTCGATTGCAGTTGAAACATTCCATATTAGTAAATTATTATATCGTTAAATTCTGTACCGTATTTTTTAAAGTATTCTTGCTTTAGAGCAGCTTCGTATAAATGAGCTCTTGGTAGAGTAGCTGATACATCATGCGTTACTAGATATTTAGCAACATTTAATGAAACTTCTTGATGGATTCCGTAACCGTATGCCTCAAATAGAATTGCTTCTATGTGCTTTCCATCGTGTGGCGAGTAATTCATTAGTTATTCAAAATTTGTTTTTTTTGTTTTATAACATGTTCTTTTAATTTGATGGTCCACTCATCAAACTTTTCAGTTGCATTGTTTGGATTAGCTTGGATGCATTTGAATGTTTGTCCATCTTTACGAAGTAAGATTAAATCTCCAGATAATTCGATCTGATACCCTAACTCTAAATTGTTTACCATGTTGTTATTTTTATTTGTTTGTTATTATGTTATATGTAAATATAAACAAAAGTTTTGACATAAAAAACTTTTATTCACTTATTTTTGATTTATTTTTTAACCAATTGAGAGGTATCATTTTACAAGATTCAAAACTTGGTAAATTTACCTCATTTCTTTCCGGATGCCACTGTATTCCTAATATCATACCATCACGACTAACAAATCCTTCGACTGCTAGATCTGCTGAATAATAAACTGCTCTGAGATTCTTACCTATTGTTGAACAGTGCTGATGATGCCTTGAATTTACTAGAAATTTATCTCCACCTCTAATGTCTTTAACCCAATGGTAGTTAGATAATCTATCATTATGATCGACGTCATCCATGAAATTATCGCTAGTGTGATCTTCAACTATAAGATCACTGAGATTTTCGACTGAACCACCAAAATACTTATTAATAACCTGCATTCCGCGACAAACTCCAAGAATTGGTAACTTTTTATCGATTGCTTCTTTTAACCATCCAAATTCTAATTCATCTCGAACTAGATTCTTTCCAATATCGGCTCCTCCGGAAAGTAATAAGGTCCCTTCGACTGGATCTCCAGCTGAAAGGACCTTAAATATTAACCTGTTCTCAGTTAACCACCTAGTGTAATTTTGCAATTCAATATTTCCTTTAGGTGGTGCTAGACTTATCATAGTTACTTCTTTTCCCAGACTAATGTATCATTAACAAAGATTTTAACAATGTCTGTAGAGTTATTTATTAACTTCTGAATATACATCTCAGGATATTTAATCTTGTCGTATACAACCTCATGGCTGAATTTTAATACTCTTATGACTGACCCTCCTGGAGTTAATGATAATTTATTTGTTCTCATCTCGTCGGTTGGGACGTAGATATTTTTACTAGACAGTTCTTCCATTTTCGTATACGTGTTTTATAACAGGGAATCTCAAAGAGAAACCTCCATTTTGATTAATTGATTCTTCAAAATATTGTACGGTAATTGTCTTACCTAAAATACCTTCTGGATTGTTAAAATATTGACGACGTTGTTCTTGGTTAAAACCACTTCCAACTGCAACTTTACAACCTTTATGTTCTATCACTACATTTCGTAGCATAACCTCTTCAACTTCAACTCCATCAACAATAACTCTGTTTGGTCCCATTTGAACATCAACAACAACATATTCATTATCAAAGAATTGTTTAACTTTCATAATATCATTGCTTCTTTTACCTTGATATGGCGCATCTTTTCTCAACATTAAACCTTCCCATTTATTTTGGGTTGCTTTAACAATGTATTCTTGAAACTGATCTTCACCATCTATTTTAACCTGTTCTAGAGGTTCGATAAAATCTAATTCTCCAGCATAATTTTCAAACCATGCTTGTAGATTTTGTTGTCTTTCACTAAATGTTCTAATTGAAGTTTGAGAACCGAATTCTCCAACAGTCAACATATCAAAAACTACGAATTTCGGTCTTTTAATGGTATGGTTCTTACGTTTGATTTCCTTCATAATACCTTGGAAATCTTCGTTACCATTCTCATCCATCATACAAATCTCTCCATCAAGTACTAGATTCTGTGGAAGTCGGCTTAATTCAGCTTTGATAGCTCCAAGAGTTTCAAATTCATTTCCAGCTCTTGAGTAGAAATTAACTTCGCCATTTGAGTTCATTACGCAAATACAACGGCAACCATCTAGTTTTCGGCTAACGAACCAATCGTCTGACCATTTAACTTTTTTCTTTGTATCTTCATTATACGTGGCAGCTAATGCAACCTCGAATGCAGGAATACAACCAGGTATTACCTTATTAATCATAGATGCAGTTGATCGTGTTTTAAGATTACGATCTAAAATCATCCAAATTATCTCCTCGAATTCAGCATTTTCGCTAACAAACGAATTGACAGCCTGAATAGCGGAGTGACCAGTGATATTACGATCACTAAGGTCATCCAAAAGGCTAAAAATATTAGTATAAAGATTCGATGGAGCAACCAATTCGTTGCGTGTTTGACAGTTTTTAGAAGTGACATAATATTTCTTGAAAGGCGAGTATGTGTACTCAAATGCTTTTACAATTTCAGGGTAACCAGCGAATCTTTTAATAACATTGATTTTGTCTGTGTTAGAATTTGTTTCGTTTGATTCTAGAATGAAATCGTTTAGTAAATTAAGCGTCTTTTCCATATTTATTATATTTAGATTTATTGATTTGTTTATTAAATTGCCTCAGTTAAACTAAGTGGAGCAGAAATAAGAGATAGTTTACCAGCTTCTCTTAAATGTACTTTAGTACGATTGATTTTAACAACTTGAAATGTTTTACCAGCAGCTTGAGGATGGTTAACCCTAACGGTCATACCAACTTCTAAAGAACGTTTTACCATACGAGCATCTTGTCTGCGGCGTAATTTAATAATGTCAATAAGATCTGCGTTTAACTGTGAAAGTTCGGCAGTAGAAAGGGTGTTGATTTGAGAAAGGATTTGTGAGTAGTTCATAATGTATCTTTGTTAATTTGTTATATGTAAATATAAACATAATATTTCAATCGGTAAAACTTTTAGTGAAGTATTTTCAAAAAAGTTATTAACAATTTACGCAGCTTGTTTTGCTGCGTAAATTTTACCGAAGATCGGTGCAATCTTCTTGCCAATCTTCTTACCGTAATCGGTATGTAAAATACCTTGGTTCCAAAGGTAATGTTCAAAATCGAAACCATACTCATCGTATGCAGCTTCAGCAATCCAACGAAGAGCGGTAGCTTCATTACCAGCTCCAATTGAAACAGTCTTTTTAAGGACTGCTTTAAAAGCTTCGACAGCTTGAGCTTCGGCTTTAGCCTCAAACTCAGCGTTTTCCTTACATACTTGAGAAAAACTGTCAAAGTCAGCTTCCAACTCTTCGGTTGTCATAGCATATACATTAACAGTATGAGGACGGAAACCGTAAGCGTCCTTGTGAAAATCAGAATACAAAAGAAGCATATTCTCACGATCAGTAAGAGTATCTCCTTTACCAGCAGATAATTTAGATTCGATAATCGATTGTTCTTGGATTTGAGCTTCTGTCATCATAATGTTATTGTTAATTTGTTATATGTAAATATAAACATAATTTTTGACATAAAAAAATCCGAATGAAAGTATTTTCATCCGGATTCAAAAAAGTTATTAACAATTTTATGAATGTTATCAGGCGCTGTTTGTTATTTAATATTTAGAGTTTTTGGTTTAGCTTCTTCAGCAATTGGAATATAAATGGTAAGTAAACCATTCTCCATTCCAGCTTCGGCTTCGGCTAAATTAAATTTGGTTAAAGGAATTCTATATCCTAAGTCAAAAGACTTCCTAGAGATTCCTCTGTGATAATAGTTTCTCTCATTACTAATTTCTGGAGATTCCTTATCATGTGAGATTTTTAATACATCTCCTTCGATAGAGATTTTGATGTCTTCTTTTGTAAGACCTGTTCCTGCAACTTCAAAGTGCAGACCTTTTTCATCTTCATATATGTCTACCGGATGACCAATTCTTGAGTCAATCACTGGTGAGAAAAATGAATCATTGTTGAAAAAGTTTTTAAATAGAACGTCAAATGCGTCCATGTTTTTTGTGATTCGTGTCATAGTTCTTAAATCTATTTTTTTAATTTTGACTCTCATTCGATAAGTCATTGAATGCGCCTGAGTTACATTCATTATTATATATCGCTAAAAATTAAATTGTTTCAAATCTAATTTTATTACTCTTTATCTTTATATGGTAATTTTCCATCATGACCGCCATCTCTTACCTCTTTGGCAATATCCTTATCGGCATTCTGCCATGTACCTTCACCCTTTTCTAAGAAGGCATTTACTCTAGCGTAACCCCATTGTTCTTGTGTTGCTCCAGGATGGTGTCCACTGTTCCATGCGTCCATGCCACGTCTCATTACTAAGCGAAGTAGTGCTAATGGAACTCCTGATTCTTTGGCTTTATTTTTTAGGCCAGTTTCAATAGCGTCATTATCAATAGGTCCTCTATCTCCTTTGGCTTTTTCTTCTGATTCATTCATGAATTTTGGAGAATTATCATGTCCACATTCGTGACAAACAAAAACATCTTTTCCTCCGTCTTGCATTTTCCATTGCCATGCGCAGTTTTCGCAAGTTACCGTATTTGGTGTGAATTCTTCAAATAGTTTTACGTATTTCATTAGTCTATTAAATTGTTTTTTATTATGGTCTCAGCTATCTCTTTTGAAATTTTGCTATCTGATGGAAAATGAATTCCAACATTTACTCTACTATCAGCGATCCTTTCTCCTAGTTCTAATAAACTTTCTTTTAAACTAGGATATTTATTTGCAAAATATTGACTCATGAAATATGCAGATAGAGCATGACCTGATGGGTAAGCTGCACTACAAGCATCGGTCTTAATAATAGGATTGATATCGTATTGTAGAGCTTTAGCCAATTGATATGGTCTAGGTCTATTGATTTTATCTTTTAAATAATATAGAATCGGTTCAGTTTGAGAATCTACTCTAAAAAAGTCGCCCATTGAAATAGTAGGCTCCTCTTCTTTAATAATATCTAAGAACATGTTTGCGTAGTTTTCAACGTTATCTACATGTCTAGCAAAAGCTATTTCTTCGGGTGTTGTTGATTTTAATTTAGTTTCTAATTCTTTAAGATCCTGATGTGTTATTTCGCTTGAATTTGATGGAGCCTCATTAATGATTATTTGCGCCATATTGTTATCTATAAACCAAGATTTAACAGCACACTCAGAATTAATTAGTTCAACATGCTCTAATACAGGATTACCGAATTGAATTGAATTAACTAATTCTTCTGTATCATTTTCATTAATAAATGCTTCGAATAATTTTATTGGTTTCATATCTTTACAAGATTAACTTTTATTTTAGTTTCGCCAAGCGCCCATGCTGTTGTTAAACGATGGTGTCCATCATATATTGCTAGTCCATCAGGAAATTGTACAACATTGATTGTTTTTAATTTACCATCTCGACTAATCATTTCCTTAACTTTATTACTTTGAATATTACGTTGAGTAATTTGAATGTCTTTTACATTTACTGATTTTGTCTTGGCATCTTTCTCATTCTTTTCAAATGCATTTACGACATCGCTCCAAGAATGTTTTGTAATATCAAAAATATCGTCGATTCTTTTTGCATCATCAAATATTGCACCTTTTGGCAAAGCATCAATTTTAGCAACCGCTGATTCAACATCTTTTGCTTCATTGATAAAATCTTCAAATATCTTTAGAGGTTTCATATTTTGCCGTAGATTCTTTTTGTAATTCTTTTACCAGCTTTTGAAAGGAATCGGGTGTAATAACCATCTCCAGTAAATTCTGGTTGTTTGTCTGCTCCAACAACATCTCTAATCATTTCTTCATCGGTAATAACTGGAGCTCCTGACTTAGACAGAATTTCTTCCATCTTTAAACTTGCTTCAATAAACCAACCCTTGGTATTAACAAATTGTAATAATTTTTTAACAACATCGGATTTGGCTTCTTTCTTACCGTTAGTTCCTAATAAGGCAATCTTGTTTCCCCATTTTGTAGGTTTGTAAATAATGAATGCATCGGCAGCATTGTCTGAATCGACATCTTTTAGGGCAGTTGCCTTATACTTCGACTGCATTTCTTGCCAATCGTCAGCTGAAAGGTCCATGCCCGCATCTAAATATGTCTTAGTGTACATATCCCAGATTTCTTGCATTCCATCCTTATCGATCTTCTTTAGATCCATATCGATCCATTTATTCGATGGAATCTGGAATTCATTCATGAAATCTTCAAATAGTTTTACATGTTTCATTATATGTTAAAATATTTTGTAATATCTGCTCCTAATTCTTTAGCGTCTCTTTCGTAATATTGCCACCCTGGAATTATAATCTCATCGACTTTAATTTTATTTCCAATAACAAACACCTCATACTCATTCATAAACTCGTGAACCGATTGAGTAAATACGGGGTTCATAATAGCTAAAGGATGCGTATCTTTAATTTTAATAATTACAGGAATCATTCCGTCTTTAGTTCCGTCTAATACTCTTTTGACAACCGTTTTAGATGCCACGATTTCACCATAGTATTCTGTGCTAAGACTCCCTGCGAAATCTTCGGCTATTTCAATAGAAGGTGTAAATGAAGTAAATCCTTTTTTATTAATGCTCTCCCAATTATAAGATACATTAAGATTCAGACTGCCACCAAATATATCAACAGTGTCGTTATATTTCCATTTACCCTTAAGTGCTAGCACGTCTTTAAACGGTACCATGGTACCTCTATAAAGTGAAGTACCCTCATAAACTGTTCTACCTTCAGATGGTTCTAATACTTTTGGAAACTTCTTTTTTAAAGGCAATAATTCTTTTAGTATCTGACCCATTTTTGGATTTGCTTTTACGCTAAAGATCCAATCTTTTATTAATTGTATTAATTGAGTTTCATCGGCAGTATTAGGTTCAAATTCTATTCCAAGATCTTCCCATTTATTGGGTCTACCTAAAACAGAAGGATCACCTAGTAATACTTTACCGGTATCAAACTCATTAATAAAATCTTCAAAAAGTTTTACATGTTTCATTTATAAGGATGCTTGTAATTTTTTCTATAAGCTAATTCGTTTCGTAAAACTGCAATTCTCTTTTTAGTATTTTTAATTCTAAAACCAACGTACCATTTATATAACATGGTCTTTGGTTTAATTTGCTCTAACTCTTGAAGTCCAGATTCAAATAATTTGATTAATTTAAAAAGTGCCACTTTTTTATTTTATTTTATAAACTATATATTTACTTAATCATTTTAATTCTGGACTTCACGTTTGGTGGAATTTTACTAATTAGACTCTTAAAACAGGCATCTAGAACATAAGTCACAGCCCAATCATCTTTACTTCGGACAGAACGCCCAACTCCTTGTAGAAAACTAACAGAAGTTTTCCAATCATACCAATCTGGCATGTAATTCATTTTGGCTTTGACGTGAGGAGAGCCTAATGATGGATATGGTACTTTAAAAAATATTTGAAATCTACTCGTATCATCTTTTAAATCTAAACCTTCGAGTAGAGAAGGACCGACTAGGACTGCATCGCTCTTCTTTTTAAAAAGTTCGAGTGCTAGTGCCTTATCTTTAGAATTATCATAATTCATTAACCGAAAGGTGTGTTTACTCTTAGTCATTATATAATTCATAAACTCATAAGAACCACAATGAATAACTCCATTTTGTCCCTTGTGTTTGCTAATAATCTTATCTAAAATGTCAATCACCAGCGGAAGACTTGTATCTTTTTCTCGCATTGACATTTTATGTTTGTTAACAAAGACTATTGGTGATTTATCATAATTGAAATCGTTTGACAGCCTGATAAATCTGGCATTCTCAATTCCCATAATTTTCATATAACTTGCTGGATCTCCAATCGTAGCAGACATGAATATTTTAAAATTAGCCCGTTCATGTAAGTGTTTCTTAATTAACCATTGTTCTTGAACGCAGGTAAAAAGAGCCTCTTCTGATTTCTGGTCTGGAACCATTTTATCAATTCCAACTTGCTGGATAATCGTGATAAAATCTTCAAATTTACAATGAACATCTTTAATCCTGTCGATTGTAGAAAATGCGGTTTGCCAGTCTTTTGGTACAACGCTGTCACCGAATCTTTTCTTTGACGCGGTCTTTATATCCTTACCAATTTCTAAATAGATTTCTAAGAACTTCTTTAAGTCGACCATAGTGGCCAAAAGTTCAACGTTACTATTAGATTTTAAGAGTGTATGTAATATTGATTCTAGTTTGTTTTTCGTAACAAACGGTTTATTGAATGCCCATTTCTGTAAGAATCCATTTAAGACAAGTATCTTAGTCACGATGGTTCTGTCTATTCTAGGACTAAAATGATTTTGAACTATCTCATCGATTTTATGTGCTTCATCAAAGAATGCAAAATCTCTCTGTTCAAATGGAGATCCACCCTCTTCGGCTTTTTTATCTTCAACATAGTTACGTTGAATTAACCAGAAACTATAATTAAGTAGGGCAATTCTAGAGTTGATTGCCTTTTCACGTGCATTTAAATATCCACAATTAGAGTAACAATCAAGCTCTTTGGCCTTTTCATAACTCATGCCTTTTAGACGGCAATCTCCTAAGCTGAATGGTAAACCATTGACTGAGCATTCATAATTGTCAACACCCTTGATCGATCCCCAAGGTAACTTTAATCTATATAAGTCCGATTCGTATTGATCCTGTAAGCTTAGATCACTTGTGATTAAGTAACCTTTCTTACCCATTTCAATTAGGACAAGGCTTGAAGCCATTGCAATAATTGATTTTCCTGTACCGGTTGGTGCATCAATTACAATTGTACCCATTGGATCTTCAAAATAGGTTCTGCAAATAGCTTCTACAGTTTCTCTCTGTCCTACTCTGAATTCAAATCCTTCTCCTAAAAGACCAGTTTCTAGTATTTTATCAATTTGATCTTTTATTTGTTGCTCCACTTTGTTGTTTTATATGTTGAATCCAATCTTCTAATTTATGTTCCGGCTGCCAGTCTAATAATACTCCAGTATCTGTGTTAAATTCAACACTTGTTAATCTTTCGCCTCGACGTTCTGGGATAAATTCCCAATCTCCAAATTGTTTAGCAACATCAATGATACTGATATTAATTCCGCTGCGTAAGAACCATTCCCAATTTAAATTCTTATTAGCAGCCTTGATTAGGCCATTAACAATATCTTGAACGTGTGTGAAATCTCGAGTTTGAGTTCCTGGTTCGACAACAGTACATTTCTTACCTTCATTTAATTGTTTTTCAAAGATGCCAATTACGGTTGCGTAATCTCCAGTTGTAATTTGACCTGGACCATAGACATTAAAGAAATAACATATCTCATAATTTAATCCGTACCATTCTCCGTAGTTCTTAATTAATTCTACCATTTTAGCCTTGCACCAAGAATATGGAGAAAGATTCTCATCTTTACCTCCATTACCAAATTTTGATGAACTTGCTGAGTAAATTAATTTTGCATTCCATTTACGACATAACTCCAGGATAATTGGAGTTCCTGCTAGAATACTACGTTCAACATAATCAATATCATCAAATGATTTAACTATTCTTGAATATTCTCCAAAATGAAATACGGTATCGAATGTATGGTTGCGGAAGATATGATCAGCTTCCCAAGTATTGCCTCGATAATATTCAACACCGGCAACATGATTTTCAGGTTTGCCAGTGAAATAATTATCTAAGACTGTAATTTTTAAATAGGGATATTGTTCTCTTAAAGATTTTATAAGATTACTTCCGATGAAACCAGCTCCGCCAGTTATTAATATATTTTGCATATTGGTGAAGTTTGGTGATCGCGAAAGGATTCGAACCTTTGACCTATTCATTAGAAGTGAATTGCTCTATCCAGCTGAGCTACGCAACCATGAGCCTCTTGTCGGATTCGAACCAACGACCTGCTGATTACAAATCAGCTGCTCTGGCCAACTGAGCTAAAGAGGCAAAAATACGGGATACACATTTTGGTTCATTATAGATTGAAGTTTTGTGTAGTTGCTGTAGGTATCCCAAAGGGCTTAATTAAGCCTTGTTAGCCTCAGATACTGAAGTTCTAACTGCTTGTGCAAGAGCTTTAATTTCCTGCATTTGTTTTCTGATTCTTGTGCCAGCTGCTTTATTACCTTTTTCAGTAAATTTAACTGCATCTTCTTGAATAGTATCAAGAGCTTGACGGATTTGTTCTAATTGTTCTAACATAATTGTTGTTTTTTTATTGTACTGTTATTATATAGGGTTATCCCTGTTTGTTTATAAAAATGCTACACTTTCGTAGTAGCCACGTGAATTCCATTAACACTAGTTAACAAAATCCAACCGCGATTACGCGGCTAGTGCAAAGTTGTCGTTTGCGTTTACTAATCATCTCTCCCTACCACATTCTATACTGTCAAAAGCCTGGTCACCCCCAATAGTTTTGTAATTTTGTGGAGGTGGCGGGAATCGAACCCGCGTCCAATACAGTGTCAATAAGTGTCAACAATAATCAGCGTAGGCAATAATGGACTCGAACCATTGACCTCCTCGGTATCAGCGAGGCGCTCTAACCAACTGAGCTAAATGCCTATGTATTAATAATGTAAATCTAAGAACAGTAGATCAGTTTCATCATCATAGAATACTGGACTCCATGCTGGATGATACTGTTCTTGTAAAGAGGTGTCATTTAAATCTTGAATGAGTTCAGTAGGATCTACAATTCCAGGATATTCAGGTTCTAAACCTTCTTCCCGTTTCTTGATTTCTTCTGTCATCTTTTCATTTATTTCCTGAGCTTCGTAGTATGCATATCCTTTTTTAAGATATACTCCCCATGGTTCTGACATGGTACCTTCTGGTAAAATTCCATCAGGACTATCCATTCCAGAAATATCAAAACCATTAAAGTACTTGTCTTCAACTCTCTGTACCATGATTTTAGCATCAAGAGGGACATCGCGTTCCTTAAGGAATGTTAAAAGATCGCCAACCGTCATGGTTTGACTTTGGACTATTTCTGATTTTTCTACTATTCTCATGTTAATAATTTTATTGTACCCTCGGAGAGACTCGAACTCTCAAACCTTGCGGCGCTAGATCCTAAGTCTAGTGTGTCTACCAATTCCACCACAAGGGCAAATTAACGGGATGCTGTTTGCTTTTTTCCATAAAAGTTTTTAGTTGCTGGAAGCATCCCAAAATTTTAACCTAAATCCAATTAGTTAATTGGAGTATGGAAAGGTAGAGAAGTGTCAGTTTTTACTGAATCAACTAAAGTTGAATCTGTTGCTACTACAGTTGAATCTACGGCGGTAGAATCAGTTGTTGGTGTTGTTCCACCGTTTGTTCCATTACCGCAAGATGCTACGAACATTGCGATGATTACTGCTGCAAGAATTGTTACTTTTTTCATTTTTGTTTTGTTTTTGGTTTATTATTATGACTTTCGTCCGTTTATTATATAGACTTTCGTCCCTTTGTTTATGTATTATTTAATCAATTTTTTAAAAGATACAAATTCTGTTGCTTTTATTAATTCATTAAAAATCTTAAGTGCTGATTTAAAACTCATTTTACGGCCACTTGATGTCTGTAGATATGTTGAACCGCTGGTTGCAAAATCATTGTTATCTGCCCACAACAAATAATAAGTTGATACTATGTTTCCAACAGGACTATAAGATGTTTTATACCATATCTTATCGGTCTTTGGCTCGTATGATGGTCGAGTAGTTCCTTTTGCAAGAGCTACATGTTTTGGTAAATCATTACCATTTTCTGTTCTTTGAAAAGAGACTAGAATTTCTAGCTTTCCTATTTTCTTATGATTTATTTTCATTTTACCAAGAGTCTAAGTCTGTTAAATCTAATTCTGTTTTTGTCAAGTGACTATATACTGTAATAGCACTACCAATTCCGGTTGGTGTAAACTTATAAGTATATAGACCGTATTCGCCAAATAGGTCCTTGATTTTTTCTTGCCATTCTTTAAGAGCAGCAAGTTCCTTTTCGTTTAAGCTAAATTCCATTAGTCCCAGATTTGATATTGTTTTCTTAATAATTTTACTACATCGATTGCATCTTCAACCGCATTATGTGTTACCGCTCCATCAATACCAGCTCTCTGCTTACAAACATCTAAACTTGGTACTGATTCGTCATTGTGCCAATCAATAAATAAAATACCTGGATCTAGAACTCGGCTACGAATAGCAAATACTTGTTTCCATCTTGGTAATTTAACCAAGAATTGTTGGTCGAATGATGCAAAGTTTTTACCAGCTGCAGTGAAATGAACTTTGTCCATATTTCCTGTTAGAATAGGGTACATAATACCGTCAACTAGTTTTACATGTTTTCCGACTAATTTGTCATCGAATTCTACTAAGCCATTCCTGTAACAAAATTGGTATAAGGCTTCAACAACCTCATCTTCATTGTAGAATTTAGCGCCAAAGTCTTCTTCGACTTGTTTCTTTGCCCCGTCTGTTTTTGCAACAGAATAGTTTTTCATGGCTTGAATCAAGTCTCTATTTAAATCTAGAGCAAAAATACTACCATAAACACTTTCGCGTTTAATCACAGCATGGAACGTTGGAAGCTCTTCTAATGGTTTAATATTATTAGTGTCTTCGATGACTGCGCCAATCGAAAGGACCTGACATAAATCTCTGTCTAATCCTGTGGTCTCGATGTCAATTGAAATATATTTCATATAGTTTTATTTTAAAAATTCTAATACTTTCTCTTTAATTCCTGATTGTTTAATACCTTCTAAAGACCTTGGTGTTAGAACAAAGTTTTCTAGTCCCCAAGTTCGTTCAATATTTTCATAGTTCTTAGCCATGTTTAAATCATCAATTGCAACCCAATGTGTAACTTCTGGATGACGCGTTAACCATTCTAAGATTTCAACATGTCGCTCTTGTTCTAACATCCAAGTTTGATTCCAATTAATATCTTCATCTTTAAGATGTGCTGCTCCTCCATCATTATATAGGTCTCGACAGAATGCAGTTGTATCGATTGGACGCTTAATGATTCCTTGTGCTTCATAGTAATCACCCAGCTCTTCAAGGGTTGCATGTTTTTTCCAATCTGATGATACTACTATCTCTGCACCAGTTTCCTCGATGATTGCGTTAAGTATTGCGATGGCCTTCTTGTTAAAGTTATCAAAACGATATTCAACATCTAATGAATTAACCGATTGGCTCATTTTACGACCAGCTTTCTGCTGTTTCTTATGTCGACCTCCCCATTCCGTAGAAAGGCAAATTACTCCGTCATTATCTAAAAATATTACTTTCATGTAGTTTATACTCTATTTTGTTGTTTTGTTTCTTATGTAAATATAAACAAAATATTTGACATAAAAAATCCTGATCAATTTATTTTGACTCAGGATAAAAAATAGTGCAAGAAGCTGGAATCGAACCAGCGGCACGGCTATGTTCCTTGCCGGTTTCAATGGGCGAAGTACTGAAGCTTGCTCTAACCAAACTGAGCTATTCTTGCATTATGGGTAGGATCAGACACGTTCTGCCTACCGAGACCTCGTCGTTAACTTTCGTCAGAGCGGATCGAGACACTTTTGAAATAAATATCATGACATTCTTTAAATAGAGTTTCATATTTAGTATCAATTCCAGGAAATGCGGTTGTAATATCCATCATAATATTGCGAATGATCCCTCTTCTCAATCCATCATGACTATATTTCATTTTTTTACCCCATACATGGACAATTGATTTTTCTATTCTAATACTCTCTTCTGAAGAGTTTAAGTATGGAATCCATTTTTCATTCCATGGTATATTGTAATAATGTGAACCAACTATAAATTTATTTGGCTTAATAATATTATAAGATACTCCTAATTTATTTGCAATTGTTGGTAACATTCTCTGTTCTACAAAAATCGCGCTGTTGCTTATGTTTTTTTTACAATCAGGATTCTTATCTAATAGTATTACATTAGTAACTTCATCATACCAAGTGTTAATTAATTCTTGAGTTCTATTCTTAAAGTGCATGATTGCACAATTTACAGGCCAACAAGACCAATCAAATCTATCAACGTCTTGTTGGTCCATCCAATTTATAGCGTCATGATAATTATTAAATTTTTCATTCACATCAAAGAATTCTTCATGAAATGCTGTAAAATCGCAATCATTTTTAAGAAGACCAGGTTCTTTTAACCATAAGTCAGTATCGATAATACAGAATTCAGTATCATGTTTTGCTATTTCTTTAGCGGCATGAATCTTAGAAAAACTCCAATACCTAGATGCCTTGTCTTTATGAGGTATAGAATCTAATAAATCAGTATCGATAAAATCATATTCCTTTTCAATACCGTATTTCTTAATAAGATTTAAATGATCTGTATTTGCATACAATTTAATAGGACCATAATTCTTTTTCCAGAACAAAACAGAAGTCAACTGTGCTAAAACATCAATCGCATCCCATTCTTCTGGATGAAACTTCCAAAATTCATGTTTAAATTTGTAAAAGGTATGGTACCCGTTTATCATATACAATATTAATTGCGGTCCCACCGGGAATCGAACCCGGCATACCGCCGTGACAGGGCGGCGTTATAGCCGATTAACTACAGGACCTTTGTATTCTAAAATTTGTAGCCCTGCCGGGAGTCGAACCCGACTTTCCAGGATGAAAACCTGGCGACCTAACCGATAGTCGACAGGGCCAAATGTGGAGGATATCGGATTCGAACCGATGACCCCTTGCGTGCAAGGCAAGTGCTCTAGCCAACTGAGCTAATCCCCCGAGAAGAGTTAGGACCTGAGACTTCTGCTATCTAGAATTCTGCTGCTCCGTCCATACTCTTTAGTTGCGGGGGCAGGATTCGAACCTGCGACCCCGAGCTTATGAGGCTCGTGAGCTACCACTGCTCTACCCCGCTATATATTATTTTAATAAACTTACAGTATACGGCTCAAATATGGTTAACTTAGATCCGTCGGTATTATAATACCAGATTGAATCTTTATTCATGCCGTATATTGTATCGGTATATGCGATTGCTGGTCGAAGTTCTTGTGTTACATTTACTTCATTCCAATCAACTTGTCTTTCGATCATGACTGAAACTTGACCTTCAATTTTGTACTTATATTTTATACCCTTATTTTTACAAGAAAGGAATAGAATCGACAGTACTAACATACCTGCTACTTTTTTCATATTTTACTTTTTGGTACTCGGGGCGGGAATCGAACCCGCACGGACAAATGTCCACAAGATTTTAAGTCTTGCATGTCTACCGGTTTCATCACCCGAGCATTTTATTATTTTATCCAATATCTTTAAGAACGTTACTATCATTATATGATTAAAATTAGTATTGTTTAAAAACTTTAAAAAATATTTTAATCACTGCTGGTAGGACTGGATTCGAACCAGTACAAAGAGATTAGGCTTACGCTTTATTTCCGGTCTTTAACCCCGAGACGGGAGGTCGTGTCTGCCAAATTTCACCACCTACCAGCAACAATTTAAATTGCACGATTGGAGAGATTCGAACTCCCATCAACGGTTTTGGAGACCGGTATGCTACCATTGCACCACAAACGTGTAAAAAGAAAGAAAACAGAAGATGGTTCAGTGGACATCTGTTTTTACGATTGGCATTACTAAGATGATTCCAAACTCTTATATACCACCTCCATCATCAGGTTACAGTATACTATTCCCCAATCAACTTTCTTGGTGGAGCGGGTTGGTATCGATCCAACTCCTCTGGATTTTCAGTCCAGCGCAATGACCTCATCTGCCACCGCTCCGTTGAGTACAAGGTCGGAATCGAACCAACTCCGTGGGATTTGCAGTCCCACTGACCTCCAAGACCAACTCGTACTTTTTTCACCAATATGTCAAAGAACTTTCCATATAAAATAATAAAGCCCGACTGTTTAGGTCGGGCTCTAGTTGCTTATATATGTAGTTTAAAAATATTAACTTTTCTTCATATCAAATAGAGCTTGCGACAGATCACATCCTGCATACGGGTTATTGCTAAACCATAAGTTCATGTGTACATTGCCTATATTTTGCTGTATTTGTTGCATTATTTCTTTAATTTATAATATTGTAATCTATATATCTACTTATTTTAAAAAGTTTCACTCTGTGCGAAAACTTCTTTTCAATTTATTTTTCTGAATCAAATCTATCGTGAATGACTTTACCAGTATCTTGGTATGCGTGCCATAAAAGAGAGAGCGCTTCTTCAACACTTTTACCAATTTCTTTCTCTAATTTACATACTGGATGCTGGATAATATGGTCATCTAAAGTACTCATTAGTACATGTAATCGGTCTAGCATTTCATGGTAATGAAACTGGTCTAATTTATCTTTGGCACTCATATTATTATATTGATCCTTTTTCTGTAATTTTAAGTCCTTCATTTCGGTCAATAAATAACCATTCGCAATCTATTAATTCAAATTCGTTTAAGTGTTCAATAACTTCTGACGCTTCGAAACAAGAGCATGAATAAATGTCAAATTGAAACATTGCTGGTTCTTGTTTATCCCAAACATGTATTGCAGCATGTGATGTTGCTAGAGTTACGGTTCCGGTAATACCTTCGTTTCCAGGTTCATCAACATAAACTGATGTTGGACCGGCAACTACTACCATTCTAACTTTGTTAACTAATTCTTTAAACCATTGGTTTAAAATTTCTTCTGATTTTGGCGGATTTTTGATATGCCCCTTAACCAAAAGGTGCAAATGATTTGGCGTAAACATATAAAACTCTACTAATTTTGTTTTATATATTTCGACTTAGTTTGTCCGTATTATGTTGTTTTATTATCAGTTGCGATCATTCTTTGGATATACTGATCGACTAATCGGCTAACTGCTTCTGGCTTATTGTCTGATGTAAATTTAACCTTGATTTTTGCCATGCCAGAATTATTATTTCTTGTAGCACCTGAATCTACTTCAATTCCGCCAAGATTATGTTTATAACCTTTCTTTTTAAATAGACCTAAGATCGATCTTTTAACCTGAGAAACTGGATCTGTCGAATCTCCAAAAACTAATCTTGCTTCAAATTCTATATCTAACTCATTGAGTCCAATTGATGAATGATCTGCTAAAATATAGAGAGGAACCGTAACAGTCTTTTCTCCTACTTTAAAATCTACCGTCTTTGGAACTCCATCATCAAAATAGTTGGCTAGAGAATTGATGTGTTGTTTTTCACTAATTCCCTGTGCAACCATTGCTGCTTCTAACAGACCGCCAAGAAGTTCTTCAATATTTAATTTTGCCATTTGACTTAATTATTTTAGGGTTATACACAAAAAAACCCGATTGTTTCCAATCGGGTTTAGTTATTAGTTTAGGTTTTAAACTAAAAATTATTAACCTTGCTCTGGATCTTTAGCCGGAGGAATATCGGTTGGTTCTAACATTTGAGTTAAATAATCAGAAAGTTTTAACATTCCCTCAGTTGGTGGTAATTGCTCAGCGTGTACTTTTACATTATACTTAGCTGAATTATCAGTGCTTCTTGTATTCTCTTTATGAGTTGCAACGCTTCCTGACATATTAACTGAGAATTTCATACCCCAAAATCCACCTGATGCTTCTGCACTTATAGATGCACTTGAATCTGTTGAATCTTTGTTAATTTCTGATGTTTTAACCTCCATTGTAAATTCAATATCAGCTGAAGTAATAGCTAGTGAAGGAAGTGGAACTAGAGGTAACATTGGAACTTTAGAGTATAAAGTTTTAATTGTTTTTTCTCCAGTTTTAGTATCTGTTACTGCTCTTTGCATTTGTACGTCTAATGAACGTGCAGTTGTTGCACCGTCTTTGTCTGTTACGAATGCTACTTCGCTGATGTATTTCCATGTTACATCATTTAGTTTTGCTTGACCTTTCGCCATTCCGACGATTGGTGAAACGATAAGGTCCTCAATAGGTAAACCGGTAAATTGAGATGCGATTGATTCTGCCATAATTTAATTTTTGTTTTTTGTATTATTATAGTATATATCTAATGATTTATCCAAATTTGACTGAACCATTATACTGTTTTTTAATGTCTTCAATTTCTTGTAGAGCTTCCCTGAATGATTCTACGATTTCTTCGCTTACTGCAAAATTAAATACAGTTTGGCAATTTGGACAAACTGACATAGGATTCTTAACAATAAAATCTAATGTTATTCCTAGAGGTGTTTGACAACCTGGGCAAGGTAAGGCCATATTAGCTTATTTTAATATCCGTAGACTCGATTAATGTATATGTGAATGCGTTTCCGTGAATTGCTTTGGCCTTATTAATAAGTCCCATAAATTCATTAAAATCTTTTATTCTTTTAAATACTTGACATCCTTCTGACCAGTTTTCTACATAAGCAGATTCGGTTTTCGGGTTAGATCTGTGTCCATTAATTCCAAAAATACCTTCTTGTATGATAGTTTCATTAAAAGTCATATCCTTGTTTTTATCACGGTATACTTTTACTGGAGCAACTTGTCTCATTGCCTCGTATTTACCTTGATGTAGACCAACGGCCCACATTCCTCTATATTGTCCAGGTACGACTCTTGCAACTCCATTTGGATTTGAAAATTCTTTAACTGCCTTTGTTCCAGGATCGGTTGTAATTGCCCATTGATAGAATTTCCAAACACCACCTTCTTTAAAAGATAGCGTCATAAAATCATCAAAGACATTAGTTACTTTGTCAGCAATTGCAGCGGCATTATTTCTAACACCTATGATATTAACATCATAACTTTTATTTGCATCGTCATTAAACCATACATATCCTTTTGCTCTAATAGCTGCTTCGATTTGTTCTTTAGTGTACATATATTATTACTTTGATTTTAATTCGTTTATTGCATCTTCAACATACTTGTCTCTCTGTCCTTGTAGATATTGAATTCTGTCTAGCATGATTTGTTTATCATCCTTTATTGTTTGCTCAGTATAGGCTTTTTGTGCTTCATATAGTTTTTGCCAATAGGATACGCGCTCTTCCATCATTTTACCTTGATACCAAATTACGGCTAGCATAATTACAATCGTAAAAGATTGCTCTTTTAATTTACTAACGAATACGTCTATAAATCCTTGAGTTGGTGTTTGGTTCTCTGACATTATGAAAAATATAGATTTGCTTCAGCAGTTCTGCGTCTAGTTAAACCTGCAAGTGCTTTACCACCCGCTTTGTTCCATTTTAAAAACTCAGCTCTAATAGTTGGATCGTTTGGATTAGCATTAACTTTTTTAAGTAGAGTGCTAGATTTTAGATTAGCAGGTCCTAAATTGTAACAAAAACTTACAAGTGCGTCAAATTGATTTTGATTAATCGTATCAATACAGTATGCGTCAACATATTGTTCAAAACTAGAAAGGGACCATGATAATAATTCTATTGCACGGCCTTCTGTAATAATCGGATCTTTTAAAGTTACTTTTGCTTTATTTTCATAGAACGTGTTTCCGTATCCGATTGTTGGTACATTTGCTGGGCACAAGTACGGTTTTAAGTACAGTCCCTCAAATGATTTAATTAAGTCTAGACCTTTTTGGCCTATTTTAGTAATTTTTGCCATAGTTGATTGTTATATTTTTATATTTATCAATATTATAGAGAGAAAGACTCTCCACACCCACATGTACGACTTGCATTTGGATTTACAAATTGAAATCCTTTACCATTTAGACCATCGGAAAATTGTAATTCTGTACCGAACAAATATAAAAAACTTTTGGTATCTACTAATATTTTTAATCCAGTATCTGCTTCGATTATATTATCACCTGCTTCGATCTTATTATCAAAGTCCATGGTATAAGTTAATCCACTGCATCCTCCTCCTTTAACACCAACTCTTAAATTATGGGTTTCTGGTGTTACACCTTGTTCCGCCATTAATGAAATAACATGGGATAATGCCTTTTCTGTTATTGTAATATCCATGATGTAGTTGTATCGTTTATTCTATCTCAGCATCAAATACGATTGCCTTTGATCCTTGCTTTTGTCTATAGTCTTTTATTGCTTCTTTAATAGCATCTTCTGCTAATACTGAACAGTGAATTTTAACCGGTGGTAGGGATAGTTCCTCTACCAATTCCATATTATCCATTTTAATTGCATCATCTATCGACATTCCTTTTAACCATTCAGTTGCTAATGAAGATGCTGCGATTGCCGAACCGCATCCAAATGTTTTAAATTTTGCATCAGTTATGATATTATCATTAACTTCTATTTGTAATCTCATCACATCACCGCATTCAGGTGCACCCACTAATCCAGTACCTACATTGGATTTAGATTTATCTAAAGTTCCTACATTTCTTGGATTATTAAAATGGTCTATTACCTTATTTCCGTATGCCATATATTAGTTTTGTGTATTTTCTACCGCTTCGTCTGTTGTTTTATTAGAAGTTGCGTCTTTAATTTGTTTTTTAATCGCTGTAAATTTATCAACTGAAGATAATCCAAGACAACCAAAGGCAAGTAATGCTACTGCGTTAATAATCGTATCATTTAAAATTATATCGGTCTTTTTTAAACTAGTATAAATTAAAACGAAGATTAATGCTAAACTGGATAAAATTCCAATTACTCTTTTTGAAGATGGAGATCCATTTTCATCAGATGCAAGTTTATGTAACCATTCTAGGATTTTTGGTATTGGATTTGTCATGTCATAATAAAATATATTTACTTGTTAGAGTTTATATATCTTGATATGATTCTAGCGGCAATTACATTTATATGCATTAATATCGCGAGTGGCCGGAGTTACATTCAGGAAGTAATAACATTCTTTAATATTACCATATCTAAGTTCTTTGTAGAACCCAGAGGGTATCGCTGCACCTCCTGATACTCTTCTGATTGGCTTATTAAAGTCAATGAATATTGTAACAGAAACGGTCTTATTCATTGCTAGGGCACGTTCTCTAATTTCTAAAGCTTTCCAAACTCCACGATTCAGGGCCTGTTGTTGTAAAGCACAGTTGACATAAGTGAATGTTGTAAATAACATTTTTGAATTACAGTTAAAGGAAGCGGCTGGCGCCATGTGACCCTTGTCCCATTGATTATCAACGTAATCATAACTATCCGAAGTTCTAATACCGTCTATTGTATAGAATTCCATTCCACTTCTGGAAGCTGTTCCATCTGGACATCGAACAACATAATTAACTGATTTTGGTTGTTGTAGAACTTCAGAATAGACAATGTTAAAATATTCATTATTAACCTTTAAATTGTCTCTTAGTTTTTGAGCTGAAACCGAAGTAGTGACAAGTAATATTAGTAGAATTAATAGTTTTTTCATTATGGTATTGTTATTGATATTGTAATTCCGGCTGGGCCAGAAGAGATTAAATAAGTATTGTATCTGTTATCGTTAAACCAACCATATTTTTCAAAACGGAAAATTATACAGTCTTTACCTTCAAACCAGACGTGTATTGCGTTTGTTGCGTAATCTATTGAGGGTTGTGTAAGATACCCTAATTTCCATGATTGTCTAAATTCTTCTTCTAATTCGTCAGGTGTTATGTGGATAAACATTAGTCCCAGTAATTTTGTGCGTTATAGAAATATTCAATATTGTCTCGATTTTTCCAGTTTCTGTATAGTAATTTAATCATATTAAGGTAACCATATTTTTTAAATCTTCGGTTATCTTGCGTAATTAAATCAAATACTAATTTAAAGTTCTTTGGTTTGATTTGTCGACTAAGTAGCCAATCTTCGCTTTGATGTGCATTTTCATCATATCCTCCTAATTCAATAAAAACATCTCGTCTAATTAATGTAAATCCTCCAATTGCAAAAGGTCTGGTTTTTGAAAGAAACCAAGTTGCTAACTTATTAAGAAAGAACATTGTGTTTGCTCTAAAATCTAGTTCTCCAAAATATTTAGGAGTTGTTCCTAACATATCATATTCGTCAAATAACATGTGATAGCTCGCATCAAATATTACTGAATCACGCGTGAATGTTATATCAGCATCTAGAAATAGAATCCATGGAGTATCTGCTAATCTTGCACCTGCATTTCTACCAACCGAAGGTAAACCTCCTTTGATAATTTCAATATCTAATTTATCTTTAAATGAATTGATAATTTCAATCGTTGCATCGGTAGAACCAGCATCAGCTATTATAATTCTTATAAATTTTGAAAACCGCTGATCATGGATGTTTTGTAATGCTCTACCAATGTATTTCTCCTCATTATAGCAAGGTATAACAATTGTTAGAAGTTCGTGCATAATGTTAATTTATTATTTGAGTAAACTATGAATGAGTTGTTCTCTATCCAATCTCCACAGTTTAAATATCTAACTCCGTCGATTTCTTTGTCGTCTGGAGTATGAATATGTCCGCATACTACGGTATGGCAATTTCTCTTTCTAGCTTGACGAACCATTTCATTTTCAAAATCAACCATAAATGAAACAGCAGCCTTAACATTGTCTTTTAAGAATTTAGATAAACTTGTGTTCTTATTAAATCTTTTTAGGAAACGGTCAATTACAATTGCCAAATCATATCCAACGGATCCTAACATTCCAAGCCAATGCATTTTAACAATACCATCATATTTGTCACCATGACAGAACCATATTCCATTCTCAGTGTACTCATCTACGACTTTAATATTACCTAATTCAATTGGTGTATATTTCCTCAAGAACTCGTCGTGATTTCCTGAGATCCAGATGATTTCTTTATTCTTAGACAATTTTAAAAGTCTACGAATAACTCTGGCATGGTCGTATGAGAATTTCTTATACTTTGTAAATAACCATCCGTCGATTATATCTCCGACAAGAATGTATCGTTCATAAGAATTGTCTTTTAACAATTCTAAAATTAAATCAGTTTGACATCCTTTAGATCCTATATGGGTGTCTGAAATTACTAATGTTTTCATTAATTTGAAAGAGGCGCCTTTATTTCTGGGTGCGATTTGTAATTTACCAACTTAATAGAATCTCTATTGATTTTATCAAATTCAGTAATGTACCCGTCAAAGTATGTATACTCAAAATCTAATTCAACTTTAGGCAATTCAAAAGGTATTCTGCTATAGTATGGAATCTTATAAGCATCATAATATTCAGAAAGACCTCCACCAAATGGCATTAATTCAGCAACTGCTGACTGGTACAGTATTGGTCCCATTGCCTCTTTTAACATTTCATGTCTCTCTTCATGGTCGTATTTTCTGCCAATTTGTTCTTTGGCCTGTTCAATATGATTAGAGTAGAGATGAGTATCTCCAAGATTTCCAATCAATTCATCAGGTACCATATTAACGCGTTTTGCTAACATCAATAACAATAAGCCGTAAGATGCGATGTTAAATGGTAAACCTAAGAATGTATCGACTGAACGCTGATTCCACATTAACGAGATTGCTCGAGTAGGAGTTGGTTCATAATAACTATCATCAAAATTAGGGATATTTGGCTCATGGTATTCCATACCAGTTTCGTAATTATTACTAAACCATATTTTATATCTTTCAGAATAGGTTAATTCTCGTGTGTAAACTTGGAATCCATAATGACATGGTGGTAGAGTCATCTTGTCAATTTCCGCAACATTCCATGCATTAACCATTAATCTTCTAGAATCTGGATTCTTTTCAAGGTCTGCAATAAGTCGGAGTATTTGATCGTACCAAAGAGATCCAAATCCAGTCTTTCCATCATCATTTTTATATTTCATCCAACCTTGCCATTTGCGCCATTGTTTACCATAAACTGGACCTAGGTCTCCGAGTTGGTAACCTGTCAGGTCTGGAATAAAATGAGTAGCTGGAGTTTTAATCTTCTCATTCCAATCTCGATCGTCTTTGTAGTTCTTAATTGCCTGGATAAATTGTTCTATTGACATTGGATCTACTCCATGCGCTACACATTCCTTCTCATAACCTTTATAAGCATCTCCGTTCCAAATGTTACAACCATTATCAACAAGATACTTAATGTTAGTGTCGCCCTGTAAAAACCAGAGTAACTCTGTAACCATTGATTTGAAAGCCATTTTCTTGGTTGTCAAGAGTGGAAACCCTTCCGACATTTTATGGCGAATTTGCCTGCCAAAAACAGAAATCGTACCAGTTCCAGTACGATCGTTTTTCTCTATTCCATTTTCAAGAATGTCTTTTAATAGGTCTGTGTATTGTTTATCTAGATTGTTCATTTCTTTAAATCTTTTTTAATATCTTCTATAACTCTTTCTAAATATACCATTCTCTCGTTTTGTGAGATGAAGGGTACGCTCCAAAATTGTCTGGTTTTTGTTTTAAACCAACCAAAGACAAATGAATAAACTCCCATAACTAATCTTAGTTTAACAGAGTTTAAATATAGGGTTTGAACTGGTAGTGCCGGAGCTCCATGTGTCAAATAAGTTCTAACTTTTTTATCACTTAATAGTGGCTTTGGATAGCCGTATAATTTAGTTAGGGGTACGAAGTTATATGCAAATCCTGGTGTAAAAACTTCATCAAAAAATGTTTCCATTCTTGGAGTTAATCTAAACCACCATACCGGAGAAACAATATAAATTCGGTCTGACCAAGTTACTGCTTCTTTATATGATTGTATTAAATCAGTTCTAGGTCTTGCGTAATCGTCATTGTACAGATCTAATACTTTGACAGATTCATTGTTTTTAATTAGGGTATTTTCAATTGTTTTAAAAATTCCATTATAGCAAAAAGATTCGCGGTTAGGGTGTGCTATTATTATTAAATTGTTCATTAGCGGTTTGATATTTTATGATAATCGTCCCAGTTACTATAAGTTAATCCCCATTGTAGATTAAACCACATCATTTCGCGTTCTGCTGATTTAGCGTTTTCACGAAGTTCTTTCATGAGGTATTTTTTACCCCATTTTTTAAATTCTTCACCTTGTTCAACAGTCATGGTGTATTTTTGAAACCAGTTTTCTACACCTAGAATATCATTGTAAGTAATATCATGTCCAGCGATTTCAAACATTTTATTGATTAAATCAACAACTGCCTTTTCGCGTTTTTGTTCTAGAGTTATTCTTGCCATATTTATGAATTAAAATGATTGCATGAATGTAATGAATAGAAGTGATAATTTATATCCGGTAAAAGCTCCTATTGCGGATGGAATTGGAAAGACAATTAGTTTTCCTAAGTCTGTTACATATTTTGGTCGATTAACAATCCTTCCCATATATGCATAATAAACTAAGTAACCAATAAGTACAGCAAGATCAGCGCGAGTTGAAATAAAAACAACAAGAATGGCGCCAAGAAAACCAAAAATAAAATTATCACGAGTACCTTCCCATACTTCTTTAGGGCTTGCTTCATTCCATTCTTTTATTATTTTATGAACTTTTGTCTTTCTTGTCGACATACTGATTAAATATTTTTCGTGCCTTTTCTTTTCGGATTGAATTACCTTCTTCGAACATTGCACTAATAATAAAACGTGCTTCCCAACCAGTACACGTGTGGTCAATAACCTGAGTATAAGTTTTCTCGTCGACTCCTAGTTCCTGTGCAACTATAGAATCAAGTATGTCGAATACTCCAGCCATTACTTAGTAGTTGGTGGATAGACTTTATTACTTGCCTTAAACAACATACTAAATAGTACATTAATTCCTAGCGCTTGCCAAAAACCAATTTCATGAATTCCATCAACTGCCGGAACTAAACATCCGTTCCATAATAATTGAGTTGGCCATGCCATAAGAATCGCTGCGAAAATTGCTGCGATAAAAGTCATTAAGACTGTTGTGATTAATTTGTTTTGATCCATTTTTATCTTGTTTATGTGAATAATACTAAACCTCCATTTGAGGCTATTTTAAATGCTTTTGAGAAATTATCATATACTCCCATTGTGTATTCATATGAATGATCGTCATCGATAAAATTATCTAGGCAGTATTTTATCATACTTGACCTATGAGTTTCGAAATCCTCGTGTAACTTTTTACTAACTTCAGGTCCAATAACGCCGTCGCAGTCTGAAAATTCTATTAGTTCAAAGAATGGTCGTCCTTCGTATGCTTCGGATTTTAGCCAAATATCTTCAGCAGATACTCCAAAAATAGCAGTAGATAAATTTCTACGGAACCAATTATATGTGCTATAAGGTCCAGCACTAAAATCATGTTGTCTAGATTCGTCAGTCTCTCGGTAGAGTCCAACTTCTAATCCAGCAATTCGGTTAAATGTACCTGGATAGACATTAATGTCCTCATCGGTCGGCTCATCGTTGATGATATTACCAGATAATTTGATGTTGCTTATCGCATATATACTTAGTCCCATATCAATTTTTTATACTAATTATATTAAAAAGTTGGAGATTGTTTCAACTAGTGAGAATCTCCAACATTATGTTTCTCTCCGTAGATTAAGTAGTCTGGATTGATTACTTTGGCTACTTTGTTTCTCTCTCCAGTATGGTACTTAATTACAATTCCCTCTTCTGGTACTTTAGTTCCTGGGATGAAGTTGTTAAATACAAATTTGTCTTGGACTTCTTGAGACCAGTTTCCAAAATGTAAGATTTCAACATAAGGCAAATCTAACTGATGTTTAATCATCAATGTAGCGTTGATAGGACTTAAGTATTCTCCATCCTCCTTAACATCGAATCCTACGAATTCAATTTCTGTTAAGCCGTATTCGTAATTCTTTTGAATACCACCTCCGTAAATCTCACCATATAGTGTAACTCCATCGCCGATGTTTGGATTCATTTTAACGTATTCCCATAACTTCTTTTTGATTTCGTATTTGTCCGCAATTTGGTACCAAACATTAGTATCATAGAAACCTTGAGAGTCTGAACCTTTCTCAACATTATGAGAACCGACTACGAATTCATAATCAATCCATTTATCAGCTAAGCCAAAGAATTTCTTAACCTTGTCCCAAAATGTTAATTTAAGTTTCTTAACAATTCCATAACGCGCATTTGTACCGTGGATTTTACGAGTAATTTCTACCGTATCTTCTTCAGTAAACATACCATCTACGTTTTTCAAGTTTGGAAACTTGTAGTAAACATGGAAGTTTGGATTGTCTTGATAACGAATCTTTCTACCAGAAGCCAATTGAACCTGTTTAACTGGTGGTTCGTATTTATAGATTCCTAACTCTTCCATCAAATCATCACCATTTTTATGTGCGATTCGAGTAAATTTGTAAGGAATTAATAAACATTCAGAGTAAACTCCACGTAACTTTACAGTTCGTACTCTTTGTCCTTTACGAAGATAATTAGTTACCTCCATTTTGTCTGATAGGTCTTGCGGGATCACGGCATCGGTAGTCGCAACGATGATTAAATCATTTGCCTTGTACTCTCCTTTTTTAGTGATTGCATTCCATCCCCCGACAATTGCCAATTCAATGTTGTCTGCGCCTTCAATAGGCCTGATTTCTGTGATTGTTGCTACGTAGCAAACTGAGTTGTTATTTTCCATTTTTATAATTTGATTTCAAAACGATCTCTCATTCTGGTTAATGCCTCATCTGGTACTCCGTGTTGATTGACTCCACCGTGACGGTTTTCTACAATTACTGTAAAGACCATATAACCATATTGTTTGGCTAAGTCGAAGTAAGCCTGCATTTCCCATTCTTGTGTGAATGTATTTGAAACTGCAATTTCACGGTAGAATTGGTCATTAACTAAAGAGTCTTTCATGTAGGTTTCGACCATGTTTCTGCAAGACTCATGTGCTTCTTTTAATTTGGTTGCGTCAAACTTGTATTCTCCGTCAACCATGAAATATTTGTCTGCTTCGCAAACTAAAAAGTCTGAGCCAACTAGGGCCTCAGCAAATGTAGATTTTCCAGATCCTGGAAGTCCACGTACGATGTATAATTTTTTATTCATAATATTGTTGTTTCTGTGATTCGTAATATTCCTCTTCAGTGATTGGCCTCTTGTCATAAATTGCTTGTGCAACTATAAAACCAAGACAAAATCCTGTTAATAGAATTATAAGAATTATCCAATTTGTTTCTTTATTTTCCAAATTATTTGTCTTGAATGTCCATGTAACCAACAATACCTCCAAGACCAGTTAAACTTGCTCCAGTATAAACAATCTCTGCTTTACCTACTGGTTCCCAATTACAATTAATTGCCTTGATTATACATTTAACTTCTCCTACTAATAAAATTACGATGATAGTAGTATAAACTAAAATTAGTGCGATTCCTGTTTTTAAACATGTTTTCATATTATTTGTTTTTACGTTGTCCTAATTTTCTTGTACCGTATTCAATTGTTACTTGAGTATATGCTACTTCGTTTTCGAACATATACTTGTCTATTTTAACACTACCTTCTCTGGTCCATCTTTGGTAACTTTCGTTTTTCTGTATTTGTTCAAAAACATCTTCGGTTACAGTAATAGATTCACCTTTTGCAAGGTACGTTGTTTCGATATTATGAGTGTACTCTTTAATATCCTGTTTTGCTACTAAAATAAATTCTCTGTGATTCATAATGTGTTATTGTTAATTTGTTATATGTAAATATAAACAATTTATTTCAAACCCGAAACGATTAAGTGATTTATTTTTAAAAAAGTTATTAACAACCAAACATGTTCTTTAGCACTGCTAATCTTTCCTCGTCGGTTAATCTTTTAGGTAACTTATAATCATCAGTTGCATTCTCTTCGAGCCATGCATGAAGATCCTCGATAGTTTTGCAAAGTTCTGTACCATCCTTATCGGTCATCGTCATGTCTTCTCTGGTTCCCCATTCTTTTTCATGGCACCACCAATCGAAAGTGTCTAGTCCTTCCTTTCCATAAATCGATCCGATTAGGTGGCTTATTGCTACTTGTACCGGTTCTAACAAGTTTGTTAGGTCGATTCCAGCCTTATATGTCTTATCTAGGATTTCGTCTTGCTCCTTAAGTCTGGCTACTATTTCTTTAAATACTTTTAGCTTCATATGATTTTTCTATTGTTTTAATACATTTTTTAATTGCGTCGAATTGACCGTAAGTTAAGTGCATAGTCCGTTCTCCGCTGACATCGTGTGTGTGAATATCATACCCTTCTCCGTTAGTCCATTCGGTGACTTCTAGAAAATGGCCTTTGTCCTTTTGATCGGCGCCCATTGACATAACACACCAATCTTTTAATTCTACAAAGACTGATTTTCTCTTAACAATTTTTACTTCTTTATTCATATTAATCTTGATTTTCGTGGTGGTCTTTAAATTTAAACATTGATTTGATTGGCTGTTTTTTCATGATTGCAAGTACTTCGCTTAATGGTAATGGAGTTAAATCATTTCCATCAACACCAACATCCATCATTTTACCAGGTCCAACTCTTTGTCCTTTCGGCAAATGTACGTGACCATGTAAGTGTACTACTCCTTGGCCCATATCTTGCCAGCTAGCGATTGGAAAGTGACTAAGTACAAATCTATGTTTTTGAGCTGGTAAACCTTTAGAGATTGCCTGCTCTACGATAGTCATGTAACATATTTCGTGAACGCTAGAGAAAAGATCCTGAACATCATTCTTGTTGCTAGCGATATGATGGTCATGGTTACCCAAAATCAAGTGAATGTTTTTACAAACGATTTGGTTTCTGAATTCTGCAATAGAATCAATACCACCAAATGACCAATCACCTAGGTGTATCAATACGTCATTCTCTCCGACGATACTGTTAATACCATTAACTAGGACAGAGTTCATCTGGTGTAAGGTATTGAAATCCCGAGTACCTCTAGATCCATCCCATGTTGAAACTCCACGACAAATATTAGTATGGTTGTAATGGGTATCACTAGTAAAGTAAACTCTTTGTCCTTTTTCTACTACTATTTTCATTGTTTTGTTTTAATTTGATATGTAAATATAAACATAATATTTGACATAAAAAAATTTATTTTCAAAAAGTTATTAACATTTTTTAGCCTTTCTTGCTAACCTCTTAGCCTTCAATCTCTTAAAAAACCCAAGTTTTTTCTTGGGTTTCTTTATTTCTTTAATACTTACTTCAGTTACTATTTGCTTTGGTACGATAATCTGATCCTTCTCGCAACTAGTAAACGCTAATGTTAGCAAAATTATTAATATCCTGAGCATCGTCTAGACTATTTGGGTAATACAATAAAGTTGGGTTCTTCTTTTGAATGTCTAGGTCTGGGTATTTCTCCTTAAACTTCATTACATCGAATTTCTTAGTGATTAGATGATGACCATTCCTGGTTGGAATAACTGCTTCAATTTTTGATCCGAAAGGTTTACATTCATGGTCAATATAAGCCATCATTAAGGGACTGGCTTCTAACATATCATCAACATCAATAATCCATCTTTTCTCTTGAGTTTTGATTTGACCAACTACCGAGTCGAATAGACCCTTTTGATTAGTATTGCAATCTTGAATTCTCTGAGCCAAGGCAACCATCATGTTTAATGAAACATCAAAATGATTCTGTTTTTGTACGTGAATGTAGGCTCTTGCCTTAAACATTTCGCACAGTTGAATTATCTCGTCCCATCGACGTTCTAGATGATCGATACTCTCAATACAATAAGTCTTAATAGTCCTTACCGATTGATGGTTATCTCGTTCTCCTTCTGGTTGGTCCTTCTTACGCTTAAAAACATAGAGCATATAGAAGTCGCCCTTCTTTTCGAAGTTTAGGAGCGGTCTAATTAATTCTAAATTGTTTATCATAATTAATAATTGTTTAATAACAATTCTACCTCTTCGACTGCGGTAGAAGTTACAAATCCGCTGTTTCCTCCGATATGCCATTCGATTTGTTCATCTTTTGAAATAGAACGGTATTCTTTCCAGTCATAAATTGTAAATACATCACCATCTTCGGTTTCGCAATCCCATTCGAAATTTACCTTGTCTTGACCGTCATTTGACTGGTATTGAGGTTCTCCTATCGCTGCAATTAATTCGTTAACTGAAGCTTTGATTGTTGAATTGTGGAAACTTGTTCCAGAAATACTTTGATTTGATAATTTTGCCATAATGTGTAAGTTTTAATTTGTTATATGTAAATATAAACAAAATTTTTGACATAAAAAAATCCTGGTGAAAAAAGTTATAAAAGTTATTAACAATTTCACCAGGATTAAATATAACGGGATCGTTTTTCGTGTTTGTCTTCTCGGCAGAATAACCCATCTTAACGTCTTCGGGATTTGCTTTCGGTAGAGTTTACTATCTTCAACTACATCCTACTTGTCGCCCTGTTGGGGTGGTATGACGTTTGCCCGTTTTTTATACTGGTTAGACTTCCATTTGCTCTTCGATTGAACGTTGATATAATCTCTGTTAAATCTAAGCTATCATAGTTGTTTGGTACTTTTTGCTGTACCGATCCACCTGGTTCTGTTCGTGATTGCTATCTGATTTGCTTGTATATTGTTTGCTGCAAAGAACCAATTTCTTTATATATTAACAAATTCTCGCGTATCTCTCGCTTAAAATTGTTTTATCCATTATTTGTTGTGGAGATTCAATATCTCCTCCAAGTAAACTTGTCATAATCGCTGGAGAGAATCCAGATACTAGAGCAGTTCCTTGTGTATCAAATGCGACTGGTATTCCACCATTTCTGGATTGAATATTCCAATAAACAATCTGAGGTACTTTATAACCTGCATCGTTGTACATTTTCTCAATCATTTGTTGAGCGGTAGGTGTCCATTTTCCACCTTCATTTCTCCAACCTCCACCTCCGGTTGCTGCATTGAACTCCATATCCGATAGGATTAATACCTTATTTGGCATTTCGTCCTGAGACAGATTATGTTTAGTGGCTTGATCCAGGATCAATTTAAACGTCGCCTCAAGATTCGTTGACATTCCCCAATCGGAGTTTGCCATCTGTGTGTAGCGATCACTTAGGGTACCACTTAATACCTGCAATTGTGGCGTACTTGAGAATGTGATAAATGCATCTTTGAAAGGACCTTCATTTCTTTCAGAAATATAGAGACCTAACGAGATTGCAACATCCATGCAAGTTACGGTTTTACTTCCTCCGGCTGGAGAAGACATAGAACCTGAAACATCCACAACTGGCAGAATCATATCGTTTGCACCTTCCAAATAGTTTGGTAAGGCTTTCCATTGTTCGTTTGCAACAGTTTTGTTACCGTGATCTAACGACTTAGTAACATCATAAGGGTAAACTGCTCCAGCATTAATTTTAGCCTCTCCTTTTACTAGGGAAGCAATATAAGCTGAATAACTTTCGTATGCATTTTTACCAAAGGCTTTTTGATACCTAGCTGAAGCGACTGAAGGTAATTTACCGAAGTCGATAGAATCCCAGTCTTTAGCACACATTTTGGTTTCAACAACATTAGTTAAACCTACAAGAGATTTACGGTATTGTTTTGGAGACATTCCAGTAAATTTACGTAACTTTTCAGCGACTGCACCTTTACGTGGCATCCATTTTGCACATAAGCCATTTTCAGCGATTAAGGCATCTGAAATTAGGGTAAATGCATCTTTTTCAAGATAGGTTCCTACTAAGGCTAGTAAGTCATCCCAACGTCCATATTCTGAAACGTATTGTAGATTATTCTTTAAAACGAGATCGTGGTTTTCGGCTAAGTAGACTAAAATGTCTTTAAAAACTTGACGTTCTCCAGCTCCACCACGAACATCTCTAGCCCAGAATAATAATTTTAAGGCTCTTTTAGGATCTTCATTGAAAGCCTTTGAGAAAGTTGCAATTAAGCGGGTTTTGTCTTGGCCACGCATTGCTCCAATATTAAAGAACAAATCAACGCATGCATTTAAAGATGTTGAGTTGGTTGCCATTCCATTTTCAGTTAACTGGTCTTCTTGTCTTAATGCGTCTACGAATTTCATAATTGATTTTGTTAAATTATAAATTATACTACTTATACTAACGTTTAAATTATTGTTTCAAAACTTTTTAAAAAAGTTTTACGCAGTAGGATCTGTGTCTAGATCTATCCAATTAGAACCTGTAAGTATTAAAAGAATCTCTTCGTGTGAGTAAGGGCCTTCTTTTGTTGTAAGAGCTTTAACGCTCTCTGGAATATAGAGTTCCGGAGTAGTTTCTACCAATGACACAGATGGTAGAGATTCTATTTCTGATATTTGTCCATTTTCATCTAGTGCTGGTATCATTAATGACGAATCAATAGAATTTGCAACCATCTTGCTTTCCCATTTCACGAATGATTTGGTACCATCATTAGATTTTCTAAGTGTTTCAGCTGAAGTTTGTAGTACTTCATTAAAATCGATTGTGTCAACCTCAGTAAGGCTAAAAATCATGTATTGTCTGTTTTCCATATTGTATTAAATTATTTTTTATAAACCATATCTAGTTTTATTTGCATTAAAGTTTTGTAATACTTCAGCTGCTGAGAGTGCTCTATTATAAACTCTAAATTGTGAAAAGGACCCTTTATATGGATTTCCTCCGGAGGAATATGTACTTAACCCATAACCATTGCTACCTCTGCCCATTCCGCCATTGTGAAAATTAAAACTAGAATTTCCATCTACGTATACACCATTTACGTATGTTTTTAAACTTCCGTTGATATCAGGTACAGTATCAGTAAACACCCATGTAAATAAATTCCACGCATTATTTGTCCAGGAACCCATTCCACCAGGATAATCTCCGCTAGGACTACCAGGAAAGTAGTGAGAACCCATACATGATGTATGACAATAAAACATTGGGCCATAATTACCATTAGCTCCCATAGATAAAATTCCATAAGATCCTCCTTGATCTGTGCCATTATGGTAGAACATTAATTCTAAAGTAAAATTAGAATGTCCTCCGGTTAAGGTAGTATTTCCAATCCAGTCATCAATACCATCGCAAATTATTGATTTTACTCCTGCTGTTAACCCGAATCTAGCTCCGTTGTATAAAGTAGCATGGTGACCATTACCGGTTAAATCATACCATGTTGTATTTTGCGATCTTGAACCTGTGACAAATGGAGTTACTGCAGATTGTTGTTCAATTTGAATATTTGCAATATCATAAGAGTACGGCCCGCCTGGATTAAACCAATAAGATATTGCATTACTATTTGGTGAAGTAAATTGATAACTGTATCTTTGCCAAACTCCAACTGCTCCAAGTGTAGCTCCCATTGCGTATGCAGTTGGACTAGTTTGTCCGTATGTATAGTGATAGAAATTTATACTTTGTCCAACTGCACCCGCGGTAACTGATTTTGCCCAAAACGATGCAGTAACTGTAACGTTTGGAGTAAACGCCGCATCTACACTGTACGCCATGTGATCAGCAACACCGTCTGCTCGAAACACATGTTGTCGTAGACAGTCGGTTACTGTGTGTCCGGGAACATTAAATCCGCCTGATATAACCTCTTTAACTAACCCTGAATTAGGCTGATGAGGATTTCCAAACCATTTTGTAGGAAAAGAAGATGCGTTAACGGCAACTCGCTGATCTAGGTAAAATGAGTCATGCACTTTAAATCTTCCGGTTGAAGGATTCAAATATCCTTGAGATCCATCTTGCGAACTATTATAATCATGTAAACTAAATTGTGTATCTGAGATTTTTTTAGCAAAATATTGTTGACCTGCGTTTACTCCTCCTCCGGTTGTTTGAGGGTTAATCACATCAAAAGATCTAATTGGATGAGCACTTGATGTTGTTACGATATTATCAGAAACAGAAGAGATTGCAGGTATATCCCAGTATACTGCACAACCATTATTTCCGCAGTATTGGTTTGTATTATATGTACCCCATCCATTTCCTATTGTAGGATACGCGTTAATCGTTGGGTTAGGAATTAAATTAGTTGTTGGTTCATTATTAACAAAACTAGAAACATGTTCAGCATCAAGATTTAATATTAAGCCGTTTGTGACTATATTTTCAATTGGGCTATTTAACACTGCAATATTTGATTGACCTGCTGCCCAATTTAATGCAGCACTAGCACTAGGAGAATTAGCACCTAAAGCATTAAGTTTACCGAGTAATTGTGTATCGTTTGCCGCAGCATAAACAACAGTAGGACTGTAGATTGTGTAACCTCCAGCTGGAATACTAGCGCCATTGTAGAAACCTGTTACCGAGCTTGGGCCATCTCCAATATTATTGTCAGTTGTGTCGATTGCCCAATTACCTTTAAAGATAGAATTGGTTTCGGCTCCAGTCTTATTATATTTAAATTTATTCGGCATTATAATACTTTATAATTTTTTATCCAATTTTCGCATTCTTCGTAAGTATTTGCGCCAAACCATCGTGTTGCGCTTTCTACTTCTTCCACCATATATTTAAACGCATTTAAAATACAGTCTCCGATTTTATCAGGTTCTATTTCTATAATTCTAAAGGTCATAATCCAAATCTTGTTTTAGTTGAGTTGTAATTTTGTAATATTTCAGAGTCTGTTAAACCGCGATTATACACTCTAGCTGCAGCCACCTTGATATTAGAATGAGAAGGATCACTTATACTCCATGATCCTACAGCATCATAAAGAGATAGTCCACTGCCAAAATCACCGTTATACATCTCGACTCCATCAATCCAAATAAGATACCTATTGTCCCTTCTTACTCCTACTGCGCAATGCCATGCATCGTATGAAATACCAAAAGCCGGGTGCTGATACGTGTAAGTTGAACCTGTCCAAAATCCTATCATAGTGTATAGCCCTTGTCCTATTAAAAATGTTCTAAACCAATAAGTTCCAAAAATAGTTTGACAACATCCAGCATAAGATCCTCCGCTCGGAACATAAAACCAACATTCCATTGTATTATTATAAGCTCCTGCAGATGATACAGGTCCTATAGCTGATGAATTATTAATATAATTTATTGTGTTATTAGAATATGCGCCTGCTGGTATCGATGTATTAGTTGGATTTAAACTTAAATCATACCATGTAGTATTTTGTGTTCTTGTGCCATTTACGAATGCAGTAACATAAGATTTATATTCTACTTGAGGATTAAATAGAGTTACTTCTCCTCTTGTTGAAAGATTAATATCTAAGAAATAATAAGGTCCGTCGTATGTTGCGCGAGATGAGTAACCTCCTAATCTTCCTGATGGACTTGTTGAAGAATTAGTACCTGTTATTCCAACATCGCACCAATCAATTGATAAACTTCCATATAAATTTTCAAAATAAACACTGCATGCATAAGTTGCTCCAGCGATAAGATCAGCTTGGTTAGTATATACCCTGATAGTGCTGTCTCCACTACCGTTATTTACGAATCTAAATTTACCACCTCCTAAGTCTGTTTTAGTACATCTTCCGTAGATGTCTCCGGCACCGCTTATTAAGTTATAAGCTCCGGCACTATATAGTAAATTTACAGTTGGTTGGTTATCGACATAACTGGAAAGGTATGAAGCATCAAGATTTAATATTAATCCATCAGTTACTATATTTTCAAAATCCTTATTTAAGACAACGCAATTAGATTGAGTTGACAACCACTGTAGCGCAGCATTAACGCTACCAGTATCTCCACCTAGTTGAGCAACTTTACCAAGTAATTGAGTATCGCTTGCTGCTGTAAAAACCGTACCGTTGTTGTATATTGTGTAGCCTCCAGCTGGGATACTAGCGCCATTGTAGAAACCTGTTACCGAGCTTGGGCCATCTCCAATATCATTTGGGGTTGTGTCGATTGCCCAATTACCTTTAAAGATAGAATTGGTTTCGGCTCCAGTCTTATTATATTTAAATTTATTCGGCATTATAATATTTATCGATTATTTTATATTCCAAATCTATTTCGTTGAGCACTGAAATTTTGTGTTACTTCATCTGCTGTAAGTGCTCTATTATATACTTTAACCACCGGTATCGATCCATTAAAAAGACTTCCAGGAGCTCCTGGTGCTCCTCTTGCTCCAATTCTTAAATCATTTGAATACACATTTCCAATGGCTCCTGATAGAGCAGCACTATATACTTCAACTCCATTAATGTATAATCTTTGATATTGTTGATCGTAAGTTAACATTGTATGATACCATTGATTTGTGTTAAACGCTGTATTTCCTACCCAAGCCCAGTTTGGTCTAAAAGCATAAGAAATATATCCACCACCGGCAGACATTTCATATTCATTTTCTTTATTGTATATTATGCTATTATGCAAACCTCCGGCCGAAGATGCTTTAAATATTGCTTCTACGCTTATGTAACCGGTAGATGGAGCTATAGAACTGCTATGAGGTATATTAATATAATCATCAACACCGTCAAATGTCCAACTTCCACCATTTCCTGTATTATACCCAACACCATTAACTAAAGTACCAGTATTGTTATTACCTGATAAATCATATGAAGTAACAGAACCACTTTCATAAGAAACTAAATTACCAGCATCTAAAGCAAGTGTTAATCCACTTGTTACAATTGGACCATTATAATAATTTTGAGAAATTTCTGTTGAGGTTAATCCTCTACTATAAATTCTTGCAGTCTCGATATTACCATCAAAATTATGAGTTACATCAACTACAGTACCTCCGTATGTTCCAATATAATATGTTGCGTCTGGTATAGTTCCAGTTTGAGCCCATGATGAAATCAAAACACCGTTAACATATGCTTTAGCGGTTGATCCATCGTATGTACCGACTAAATGAGACCATCTGTTATTTGGAACACTACCATTCCAATTGTATAGTCTAGATGCGTTTGTTTGATTAGCCCAATGCATTGCATGTGTAGATCCGCCATCGACTGAATCTATGATACCAAGATACATTGAATTGCTAGAGGAAATTGCACCACCTCTGATTGTACCACTAAGGGTACCTTTCATTGGTTTAATTAAAGATTCACACGTGATTGCGGTTGTTGGTTTTTCACTAAAAGTGTTTAATACACCATAGTCGTTAACACCATCGAAGGAAAGACCTTTATTTGAATCTGTAGTAACACCATTTACTAAGGTTACAGCATTACCATTACCTGATAAATCATAACATGTTGTTGTTTGCGATCTAGTACCGTTTATAAAAGGTGTTGCGGTACTGCCTGATTCTATTTGAGGCATTGTTACTTCCCAACTATGGTTATCTCCACCGTATGTACCTCCCCAAGAGATTAAGTAAAAATATACATTGCCAGGTAAGGTAACATTTACGGTTATAGTAACTCGCTGCCATATTCCTATTAAACTTTTATTTACTGCTGATGCAGTGTCTCCTGCTCCGTAATTACTTACGTAAACTGCTCCTCCGGTAACTGGTGCTGCATTTCCTAGGTACTTGATCCATGCTGAGAACGTGTAAGTTCCCGCAGCACCTACATCAAAGTTTTGATATACTCCATTCCAAGAACCTCTATTAATCATTCGATATCCAGTTGTACCAAATTGAGTAGTAAATGTCCCGTCGTTTCCATTACTATAAGATGCCCAACCTCCATTAAAAGTAGCTGCATTAGTAACCTTATTAGTAGTTGGTTGACTATCGTTAAAACTAGAAACTTGTGAAGCATCGACGTTTAAGACTAGGCCACTTGTTACTATATTATCAATTGGTTTGCTTAGCACCGTCAGTGTTGATTGACCTGCTGCCCAAGTTAATGCTTGACTAGCGCCTGTTACGTTAGCACCTAAACTATTAATTTTACCAACCAGCTCGGCATCATTGTTTGCAATAAAAACTGAGGTAGGGCTGTATATTGCATATCCACCGGCTGGAATATTGGCGCCGTTGTAGAAACCAGTTGATGAACTTGGTCCACCGCCTACATTTATTGGAGTATTATCAATTGCCCAGTTTCCTTTAAAGATAGAATTAGCTTCGGCTCCGGTCTTATTGTACTTGAATTTGTTTGGCATTACAAACCGAATCTTTTCTTTTATATATTTCTTTAAATCAATTAACTATTTCATGAGTTTTGATTTTATACTTCTTTTTATAAAAGGCAATTAGGGTTTCTCCGCCAATACCGACCTCATCAAAGACATAAGCATAGGGTAATAATGGTTTCCGTTTTTCTGTAGAAATAATATCATCTACTAGATGATTCATAAATACTACCATTTTCGCAGTTTTCGCTCTTTCAGAAACTCGATAAACTACTATTACCGGAATTTTATTACCCTTCTTATCGTCAGGATTAGTCATTGTTTTCTACTATTTTTTGGCCGATCGATTCCGCGATAAGAGACTTACCACGGCGAATACGGTTTTTAATAGTTTGTAGAGGCAATTTGTACTTATCGGCTAGGTCTTCGTATTTAACCTTGTTGATTAAACGATCGACTACGATATCGCGGTAGATTGGTTTTAATTGTTCCATTGCTCTTAGGCAAGATTCATAACGAGCTTGTAATTCGTTATCTTCTTCCCATAAGTCCATTTCAGTTTTAAAATCCATGTCTTCAACTAGGGATCCGATCGTTTCGATTGCGACAGTACCACCATCATTAACTTCTAAACCATACTCTTGAAGGCGGGTTAGAGAAGTTTTCTTATTACGTTCGTTGATGAATCCTAAGCACTCATTAAAAGCAATACGATATAACCAAGTTGTGATTTGATACTGTGGATCGTATTGATCGATTTTAGTCCACATTTTAGTCAAAGTATTAACTAAAATATCTTCAGTTGCATCGGCATCTTTAACGATTTTACCAATATAAGATCTAAGACCTGGTTTAACCTTACGATAAAGGTTTGTGTAATCTTTTTCAGAACGAGTTTCTAAAAAGTTTTCTGTTAATTCTCTGTAATTTGGTTTTGCGATCTTAGTCATGTATGTATGTTTTAATTAATGATATGTAAATATAAACAAAATTTTTCAAACGGTAAAACTTTTTTCACTTTATTTTAAAAAAGTTATTAACATTTGTCTAAGTAGTTATGTCTCAATGTCATTAAATAAATCCATAATAGAATCTAAAGATTTGGGTTTGTATCCCCAGAAGTCGCAAGCGACGTTGACCATTTTTTTCTTGTGGTCAGTTTTGTATTTTTTATTCGGGAAACCAAAGAAATGGTAATACCCTTTTGATTTGCCTGGCCATTCATGCATTGGCCAATATGAAATTGCAATCTTTTCGGTTGGAGAAGAGAATAGGGGTTCTACCAATCCGCAATCTTTCGGCATAACTTTACGTTTGCTTAAATCTCGAATAGCCGAATCATGTTCTCCTTCTACTAGGACAATAGTTCCATTTAGTCGCTTTAACATGTCTTCGGCAGTTGTTGGATCCCATGCGAAATTTCCAAGAACGTAAACAATATCATCTTTTTCTACAGTCGAATTCCATGATTCCTCTAGGGAGAGGTTCATGTCTTCAACATTCTCAAAAGGACGTTGAAAATCACGGATTGCGCTTGGTCGGCCAAACTGCTGATTTGCTGTAAAATAGATTTTTTGCTGCATATTATACTACTATGAATTTTATATTGAAATTATTCCATAAATCTTCTAGAAATTTCTCTTCAGAAATACCAGATTTTGCATTCTTAATTCTACCGTCATCTGAACAGTCAATAAACATATAAATAATGAAATCATAAACTGTTGAATAAATTAAACTTTGGCCAAATCCAGCTCTTAAATCAGCTCCTTTTTCTCCTCGTTTAAATTCAATTGCAATTTTGATTCCACCATGTTCGACTGCCATGTCAGGACGATTTGAAGTTCCCATAAATACCATATTGTGCATAATAGTATTAATGTTACCTTCCCATCTGATAATTGATTTTGCCTTTTCTTTTGCAAGGGCATAATCCATATCCTTCTTTTCAGCCAACCACTTACCTAAGCATTCCACTAGGTGGGGGTAGATAAATTGTTTAATTTTATCTTCTGACTGCTTTTTATAATTAATAGTTCCGAAGACATCTTGTGTAGAGATGCCTTCGGAAATTATATCAACTAATTCTATTCTGTTCTTGGACTTACTTGCTAGTTTCATCTGCTAATTCTTGTTCTGCTGGAACGGAATTAGATGTTGTTTCAACTGGAATTCCGAATTCAGTGATACGTTTGTCTAAATCTCCTAATTCAGCGTGAAGTGCCTGTACTTGTTTATTGTCTTCTGCCATTTGGCGCATAGCATCTGAAATTTGAGCACCGATATTCGTTAATAATTTGATGTAGTTGCGAGCTGATTCGATACCAGAACTTTGTACTCCTAAAAGAGATTGGTACAATGTATTTAGGTCGATTGCTCTAAGATTGATAATTGAATCTGTACCTGCTTCTAATTCGCGTTTCTCTTGTCTTGCAAGAGCTACTTCAGCATTAATACGTTGCTTTTCAGTTTTTAAACTATCTGAAAGATTTACTAGAAGAGCAGCATTTTTAGTACTCCATGCAACGTCATCATTAAGATGTTTCATTACACGAGTAAGATTTGCCATACTTTCGAAATCTACTGCGAATTGTTTTTCTGATAATTCAACTTGTAAGCTTGATACTTTAGTCTCTAATTCGTTACGAAGTGCTACTAACTCTTCAACGTTTCCTTTATTTTTCTTCATTTGTAAGTTGTTTAGGTATTATATATTAAAAATTTGGATTGTTTATCCGGCAGTCAAAGTTTGTAAAACTTTCATACTGTTTTTCATCGGCTTCGATTCGGCGTTCCCATGGGTCATGAGAATCTCCACGTCCTGCTAAGCGTTCTGCTCTTACGTCAAATGGTATATCTAAGTAAGTTACAAAACATCTTTGGCGATACTCTGCTGGTAACATTGCCAGGCCTTCAACATTTAAAATCATTGAATCACAACGTTCAAATTCGTCTTTATGAATGCCATAATAGAATCCGACAAACTCTTGCCATTCAACCAGCTGATCACTCGCGATCATTGCCTTGAACTGCTCTACTGTAATGAAATGATAATCAACTCCATCGACTTCTCCTTTCCTAGGTGGCCGGGTTGTATGTGAGACACCAGATTTAAAGCCCTTATCTGATAATATTTTACGGAAATAATCTTTGCCTGATGCGGCCTTTCCGACGATTACAATTTTGCTATCCATGCTTCTTATATTTTTTATTTTAGTCTTGTTTCATATGCCATCGGGCTAGGCATTCCGCTGTAATGACACCATGTTTCTTCGTCGAGCTGCTGCCATTTTGGATTGTACCAGAATCTACGGCCTTTTCCATTATTGTCTATCATTGCTGCCATTCCAGGTTTTCCATAACATTGCATAAATTCGCTCCAACCAAGTTTAACGTCTTCAAGAGTTTCAAATTGAAATGGATTCTTCCAATCTTTTAATTCTCCACCACCTAGCAAATAAGCAGTTTCTGGAATGGTACGACAAAGACTATAAATACTGGTATGTTTGGTTAAGGCTTCTCTTGCCGGCATAAAGGGATTAATATCCATTCGGTATAAGATTTCGGCTCTAAGATAATTCCCAATTCCGTTGAACCATTTTTGATTCATCAGCACCTCACAAATTGGCTTATCAAAATCTTTTTTGTGTAGATTATTCTTAATATTACGGACAAAATCTTGGAATTGTTGAGTTGGATCTGGACCCCTGTCCTTGTTCCAAAAACCTAATTTCCATTTGCCAAATCTACGAACATCAACAAATGCTAATGTACCAGATTCTGTTTTAAACATCAAGTGAGCATGTTTTTCTATTGCTCCAGGTTGAAGCCATTTAAAATAGCCAGTCATGCCCATTCCCATCATCAGGTGTTTGACTTCAACTTGATCTGTTACAAATTCAGGAGCTGTACTAATGGTTAACATTAATTCTTTTCCCCTGCTTTTGGCTTCTATAATAAAAGGAAAATCAATCTCGACTTCTTCACCTTTATGTTCTGGATTCTTTACAACGCCACTAAAAATTCGGTTCTTTGCCTCTTGGTTAATATAATCGGCGGTTAGTCTAAGTTCTGCTAATTCTGGCATAGTTGTGTATTAATCGTATACGTGAGGTGTTTCTTTTGGTTTCCACCAATCTTCTAGGGTAGCAGTCATGATATTCTTTTCAGAATATACTTTTTCGGCGCAAGGTTTACAAAACGTAGAAATCCAGCCTCTGGTATGTCCAATCTGTTCTGTAGTTCCACACATTTCGCATGTTTCATAAGAGTCTCCTTCAGCCTTTTGAATTATCTTCCAGATTTCTTCGCTACCTGAACCAATATAGAATCTTAATCCACCAAATTTCTCTTTTGACTGATGAAGGTCTCCATCCCATCCAGCTGCTAAACAATCTTTGATTAATTGAGCAGTTAAGGCAAACCAACCTTCTTCAAACGAAAAGAAATAAGATGAGTCTATTTTTGTACCTTTCCAATTCTTAATTTCTACTTCATTCTGTAGAAATAAGTCGAACTCTTCTCTTGTCATACTGAATTATTTAATATTAACTTATACTGCTCAGCACTAATTTGTTTATTCCTGAATGTGATTTTCTTCATTGTAATAGCGCGTTCATATATTCTATCAATAACTAATTGATTAGCCTCTGTTGTCCCTAACCACTCGTGGTAGAGTTCAAATCGACCATTTAAACGTCCATCGTCCCATTCAATATTAGCCGCATATTCTCGGTTTAAGAGTTCCTGTCGGAGTTGGCTAAATCGATGATGGATATACTTTAACTTATTATAAAAGAATTTAACATGTCCAGTTCCTAGGGTAAAGTTCTGTGGTAACTTTGACGGATCAACTGGATTCTTTGTGGCCAACGCCGTAGTTCTTAATATCTCTCGATATTCGGCTACTAGATGTTGGTCGCAAAGAGCGGCTGGTGGAATTGTGCCGTTGATTCTAGTCATTAGATTTTACCTAGAGTTCTACGATAATTTGTAGCTCCACGGTAGATAATTTCCATTCTTTTTTCTGGATCCATTTCTAGGATACGTTCAGTTTTTGTAGAAGTATAAACGTTGCCATTCCAATTAGTATATTCAGTTGGAACTTGGCGAGTTTTATTCAATTGGTAAACTGTGTTGATGACATTACCTCTCCAATTTCGAGCAGAATATTTACGACGAACATAGCCACTTTCATAGCTCATATAATCGCAATTTGCAATTGGGTCGTGGAAACATACGGTACCGTTATCGGCTTGACGTTGACTTGTTACTTCAAATAGTCTAAGTGATTGTGCTTTGTTCATGTGATTTTAGTTTTAATTTGTTATATGTAATTAGCTTCTGTATCTTAATTCATTTTCAGTACAACGGAATCTCTTTCCAGTAGAAAGGTCCACGTAAGTTTGAGGTTTGCTAAGTTCTTCACTTAATTTGCTAACACTCTTGATTTTATCTAGACCAGCTTGGTGAGCTGATTCTTCAGTTGCATTTGTGCTGTACTTCATGTGAAACTCATAAGAAGTTTTGTAAAGTACTTTGTTAACTCCGGTTAATGTTTGAAAGAATGCGTTCATCTTGTATAAGTTTTAATTTGTTATATGTAAATATAAACATAATTTTTCAAACCCGAAACTGTTTAATGAATTATTTTCAAAAAAGTTATTAACAAATTATTACAGAAATTGCAATGATTATTACGAACCATGCTACGATTCCGATTGTTACTGCTGTGTCTTGTGTTTTATTGTTCATTTTCTTCAATTAATAAATATTTAAATCCATTTAATTCTTTGACTACACCCGACTGGATTATGGCAGATGCTAGTTCTTTACTTTGAGCGGCAATCAAGTTGATTGTCTGTTCCATGTAGATTATTTTCATAGTTCAAAAGTTGGTTTTAACCATAAACCTCGACCAAATACTAAGTCAATAAATCCTGGAATAGAGTGATTATCAACAAGACTTAATACTTTTATAGTCATTGGTGTATCTTGTTTCATCATTTTGAAAACTTCGTCTCTAATTCTTTCAGCGCTAACAGTAGTCTTTAATTTCTCTAAGATTTCTGGTTGAGCCATTGCCATCCAAATATCTTCATGAATGCTAAAACCTTTAGTGATTTGAAATCTTAAGGCTCTTAGGATTCTCAATGGATCGTCCATCATCGTCTGCTCGGCTGGAAGTGGAGTTCTTAAGATTCCAAGTTTCAAATCGGCTACTCCGCCAAATGGATCAATAATCTCTCCATCAACTGATTCGGCGATGGCGTTAACTGTAAAATCTCGACGTAGTAAATCATCATGCAGAGTTCCAAGTTCCAAGATTGGTCTACGAGTTCCTTCAACATATCCAACTTCTTTACGAGCCATTACGAAATCGGCTACCATACCATTAAATTGATGGTCTTTTGGAAATCTTGCGCGAATTGTGAAACAATCTGGAGTACTTAAGAAAATTTCAAATCCTCTTTCAGTCATCCATTCAGTCATGATTTGGAATCCTTGTTCTACGGTCTCGTCTAGTTCGTCTAGCACAAAAGTAAAATCAATATCCTTAGAATCGACTCCAAGGAATTTATCTCTTACACAACCTCCTACTTTAAATATCTGTGGCACTTTCTTTTAGTTTTTTAATATGTTTACAATCTCCTCTGTGGAAAGATGCTGAAGGGCAACTACAACTCCAATCCCCATTCTGGTTTTTAACTTCGTAGAAGTTACCCGGCTTAGAAGCTTCAACTTTGTAGACCTTTGAGACTAGTGTTTTCGTCACTTCTGGAGTCTTTGTTTCTCGTGCAACATAATCACTCATATCAAACTCTACTTGTTCGCGAAGGGTTCCAGCTGGAACAGGGTACCAACCCGGACATATATAAGTACCACTTAGGGTATTTACAAATCCAAAGACGGTACCATACTGTCTGTGTGGTTTGATAATGAACTTCTCCATTAATCTGCGTTTAATTCAAGTTGACATAACTTCATTGGTTTTCCAACATTGTATACCAATCCGCTGAAGAACTTAAGTCCTTTGATGGTTGTATCATCAGCCTGTCCAAGGGCTCCCATTAAGTTGTTACTAACGAATGCTTGGACGAATCCACCACCTTCATAGCCTATTTTCCATTTTGTACAAAGGATCGAGGTTCCGATTCTGATGATATGAGATTTCTCATTTTCACTAAGGTTTTCTAACTTACACCATGTGGTGTTTGCATCGTAGAATTGTTTTACTTCTTTTTCTACTAGAGAGATTTGATCTTGGATGTTCATAATTGTTATTTTTAATTTGTTATATGTAAATATAAACAAAATAATTGACATAAAAAAATATTTATGCAATTATTTTTAAAAGGTTATTCCCATGCGGCGATTAGACCTTGATCCGCTGCTTCAGTTTGGCGCATCATCATGATTTCTGCACCAGTTTCAGTATAGACTGGGTATTCCCAAAACATTTTGATTTGGTCATTCCAAGATGTGTTACCGATAAAACTGTTTGTCTTATCATTATAAAGAGAAACACATTGGTCAGGATTCGCAATACGAATCGGCTCAGCAAAGGCTTGAGCTTGTGTGAACGTAACATTCTCCAATGTCCATTCTTCCATGTGCATTTTAACTAGACCATCGAAAAAATCCGGATTGTCATAGTAATTATCAGAACCAGTCTGTTTAAGATATTCTGCTCTGATTAGAGCGTACTGTTCAGATGAAGGACTTAAAGAAATTCTAACTTGTTTTTGAATTGAATTCATCATAATGTTTCTTTGTTAATTTGTTATATGTAAATATAAACATAATTTTTCAAACCCGAAACTATTTAGTGAATTATTTTCAAAAAGTTATTAACATTTTTCTAGTGAATTGTATTTTCAACTCGGCGATCCCATCCGATATGTTTGACATAACCATCTTGGTCGTTCATTGTCATTGAAACGAATCGGTAGCCTAAATCTCTGTAGTACTTATCAACCCAATGTTCTTTTCCAAATTGACTATAACCACCTGACCCAAGTTTAAAATAATCTTTCATTCTCTTTAGTCCTGGATTGTATGAGAAACCTGCATAATTTATTACAGTTTCCTTCTCTCCATTTTCTAAAACTTGGCCGGTATAGAAACTAGTAGGGACAACACTACGAAATGGAATACCATTCTCAGTATAGAATACCTCGGAGTTAATCGCATTTAAGATACCATCTGCCTTTGGCCGAATCCATGCTTGTAAGATTTCTGGTCTAGATTCTAGAAGAGCCATTGATTTTTCAATGAATCCGCCAGCATAGAATTCCCAATCATCTTCACAATGAAAAACATAGGGTGTTGTGATTTGTGAATAAGCTTGGTCGATTGTCCTGCTTTGACCAAGCTTATTTTTGTTAAATATAAATTCTAGCATTCCGCCATATTTTTTATTTAACTCTTTACATTGTTTGTAAATCTTTGGATCTGCTGAATCTTCGGTTATAATATACCTTTCGATAGGACATTGATTAAATTTCAAGAAGCTATCAATAGTTCTTTCTAATAGGTCCAGTCGACCGCAACTTGTAATTAAAAATGTTACCATATTATCCAATTGAGGTTTCGCTACCGTGTAGTCCAAAACCTACTTTTTTATTTTTGCTCTTGATTCTTGGTTTAATTTTAAAACCATTTAACCTTTCAATAGTTTCTTCAAACGTATTATCTAGAGTCATGACTGAAATTACCAATTCTCTCATGTGTGCAAGAGACATTCCTTCGCTTTTTTCAACCCATTCAGTAATATTAACCTTCTTAATATCTTCTTTGGTTAATTTATTACGCAAATAAGATTCTCTAACTTCAGCGGTCGGCATTTCAACTTCATATCTTCTGTCAAAACGAGATGGACGATTTGAGATTCTCTCCTCTAACTTCTCTGGGTAATTAGTTGTTGCAATATAAACAATATTGTCAATTTGTTTAACACCATCCAGGATGTTTAGAATTAACGAGGTATTGTATCTCTCTTCACCTGCAATAGAATCAATATCCTCTAAGATAACAATGATTGGTCTATTTGGCTCGATTAATCGAATTGAATCAATAAACTCGGTATATTTCTCGATTGCGTCAGCATTTGTGATATTAATTACAATACCATTCATGTTTTTTATCAAGTGATTTGTACACAGTTGAATGATTCCAGATTTACCGCAACCTGGTTCGCCATATAATAAAATACCTCTCTTGTGTACAAAGTTGTATTCCTTGTACTTTTCAGCGTTTGCCCAGAATTTACTAATATCTTCGATGATGTCAATAATTTCTTTTGAAGGTAATTCAAACAACTCATCGCTGTTTACTGGTTTATGGACCATAATCGGAGAACCAATCGAGTGATCGTATTTAATTTCATAAAAACCAGCTGGTAACTTCGCAGTTGTTGGAAAACTTGGACCATACTTGCCATTTCCTAAAATCGACCATTGAGTGTAACCTTTCTCTAATTCTTTCTTCTCTTCCTTTTCTTTTTCTGATTCTCTCTCATACTTAATCATTTCAAGAGCAACTTCGTGATCTGTTATTTCGTCATCGTGGTCTTCCACGTCATGGATTGATTTCATTGAATTTTCTTTTAAGTTTTATATTAAATTATCTACAGTTCTTTAATCCCACCAGCCGTTTAATCCGGTTCCATTGTACCAATTGTTCCAAAGATCGCCATTTTTACGTTCTTCTTCAGTTGCATTTTTTACAATCTTTTTATATTCAGCATGATTTTGACCCTCTAAGATTGTAAAAAGCTCTTTCCATTCTTGCTCTTCGATTTGACGAGATCGATTAAATACTTTACGGTTATGCTTCTTTTCAGCAGGAGTTTCATTCTCTACCAATCGACTAAAACCTGGTTTATCTGGAACATCTTCAAATTCCCAATCTCGCTGATACAATTCTCCTAATTCAGCTTCGGCCATATCGACATAGTTGCTCTCATTATAATTTTTAATGAGTTCAACAGCTCTACGCATTGCTGCCACTTTTTTCATTCTTGATTCTTCAACCTCATTTCCTCTAACTTCCATGTTATCAGACATGTTAGTTAATCCTGTTTCTAAGAATACTAGGGTTCCATGATGATCCCACCAGTAATAACTAGCTAGAGCCTTTCTAAAAAGCCAAACATTTTTTACAAAACGACCAATGTCTCTTCTAAAAAAATTGTAAAATTTATAAATTTTCGACTCTTGCCAAATTAACTTCTTAAGACTCTTTCCAAAAGAATCTGCAAATCCTATTTCCATAATTTTAATTTTTAAATAAATGTAACTTCGTTGGTTTCTGGGTTCCAGTCAAACGTGACTGGTTTATTGACATAATCATATCTTTCGTTTAGAATAGATGCGTTAAAAAAATGTGTCTGTCCATCGAACTTATAACCATAACCGCCATGGATATGACCACAAACATGAATCTTTGGTCTAGAAACTGTATCAATATGATGCCTTAATAATGGACACCCTAAGTTAGGCTCATTATATGGAGGTCCACTCATATCTAAATGTCCTTGTGCTGGACCATGCGTGATTAAAATATCGGTGTCAGTTGGAATTGCGGCCCATTTAGCTTCTAATTCTTTTCCTTGACGAGGCAAGTTAAATGCCCAATTGTAAAATTCTGGTTGCCAAGGACTACCGTAAATTTTAGCAATTTCATTATCATCTCCAGCTTCAATCCAATCATCCTGTAAATAATCAATCCACTTATATGAATTAACAATTTCCATTGCCTTTTCTGGTACATTTTCAAACATTCGATCATGATTTCCAGCAATAAAGACTTTATGGTGATATTGTTCTAAGCCATCAAACCATTTGCAAAAATCTGTAATGTCGGTTGCATTATAACCTGAGTTCATAATGTCTCCAGCATGGATTAACAAGTCTCCACCTGGAAGATCTGTTTTGTCCCAATCTAATTCGTCGTGTTTAGTGTGCGTATCTGAAATTAGTGTGATTCTCATTTGTATGTTTTCTCTTTATTATATTATCAAATTTCGATTTGTTTACACATACTGAAATTCTTCCATAAGAGGCCAAATCCTAGTTTCTATCTGTTCATCCGTGATATACTGGAGTTCAGATAGCATACCATTAATAATATCATGTGCCTCATCTGTTAGTTGATACTCGTTGATCCCGATGATTTCGGCGATATGCCTTAGAGGCTGTTCATTGTCAGAAAATATTGCTAATGTTCCGAATGTTTCTACTGCGTTTTTAATTCTGTTTCTCTTTTCTATCATATGTTTATTTATTACTATACAAATATAAACAAAATATTTGACATAAAAAAACTTTTAGTGATTTATTTTTCAATAAGTGAAAATAAATATCGAAACCAACTAAAAATATTAAACCAACATTATGGCAAAGGCAAAAGGTGGAGCTGGTCCTGCAAAAGTTCAGTTCGGAAAACGTAAAAGTGGAAAAGCTACTAAAGGTAAAAACAAACATACCAGAAAAGTAAGCAAATACCGCGGTCAAGGACGTAAATAAGAAAAGCTCTCGAAAGAGAGCTTTTTCTTTTATAAGTGGTGCCTAACTTATAATTAATCTATTTTAGTTCCGCAACTTGGACAGAATTTCCAAGTTTGTTTCTTCATTCTAGTTCCGCATCCAGAACAATAATTTCTAAGATCTGAAATTTCTGCTGGTTTATTAGATTCTGCTAGAATTTGCATGTAAACAGTTTCACATGGATAATTTTCAAATTCCATAAATACTGATGAGAAATTCTGATTTGAACTAGAGCCTTTTTCAACTCTACCAGTTTCATAACTTGTACTTAATGTAGGTTCACCGGGTAAACTAACATTAGCAGTAGAAGAAGAATAAAATGCTGCATTTGTGGTTGTAGAACCTCCTACGAAATTACTGGTATTTGTTGTGAAAGAAATATCTCCATAGTAAGGTGTAGGTGTTCCAGTGTTTGGTGTATTCCAACCTCTCCAACTTGGATTTACGTTAACAACGTATCCTGAATTTTGTACAACCTTTTCTCTGTAGTAAATTACTTTAACTGAACCGTTGTTTTTGATAGCATTTAGAACTTCTTTATCGGTACCGTCAACTTCATAAGTTCTAAAAACAAATTTGTTGTTTGTGTCGATGTAGCGTTCTAAGAATACTCTTTGTCCTGGTTTTAGGACTAATCCACTCTCTGAAATGATCGCGTCATTCATCCAGATTTTTGCAAGTACAGAGTACTCATAAGGATTAAATAATTCGATTTGAAATTCATCGCCGTCTTTTAAATATACGACATTTGAATTTGTTGGGCTCTTGTAAGTTTTGAGCCTGCTGTTTTTTACGGCAACGTGAGCCGAATTTGTTGTTGTATTCATTGTTTTACCATTTATTTTAAAACCCTTTTACTACCTTTAGGATAGTTCTAAAGCCATTATTGACTCAGGGCCTCAAGTGTGTTAGGCACCACTTTGCGGAAAGAGTAGGATTCGAACCCACGGTACCTTGCAGTACGTCAGTTTTCAAGACTGATGCGATAGACCAACTCTGCCATCTTTCCTGTTATTAATTTATATATGCTTTTTAGAAATTGTTTAGGTTTTAAAATATTAAAAACTAACTGATGTTCCAGTAGATTGATTTGCACTTTTAACTTTAAGTGTAACATCAGCTAATGCGGTTTTGAAAGCAGCAACTATTTGTGCCGGAGTAACTTGATTTGCGGCTGGTGATGCTGGTGCTCCAGGTTTTGCAGGTACTCCAGCTTTTGCGTTTGCTGCAGCCATTGCAGGGGATGGATTAACCGAACTTGGTTCAACTGGCGCAGCTGTACTCTTCTTAAACTCTTCAATCATCGTTGATAGATTCTTGATTGCTTCAGTAAGGGATGCACTCATTTGATTAATAGAACCAGCGCCTTTATATCCAGAAAGATATGCAAGCCCTTGGAACATATCACTTGTAAATTTCAAGTTAACTTTGTCAAATGAATTTAAGGTATCTTTAAGTCTACCCATATCATCAACGTATTTCTTGAAGTTGTCTACGAATTTAACCCATGGATCAATATTCTCTGCGATTACTTTCATTTTATCAGCAACGTTTCCTAAGACTAAAACAAATTTACCTTGTTCATCTGCATTTTCTCCAGCGCTTGAAAGAGCACCAGTCATTCCAGAAATAATTCCTTGAATTTTAGTATTTAATGCAGCTGGATCAACATTAGTTTCCATGAATGTTTTAGCAGCATCTGCAATCTTCTTAATTGGATCTGCAAAACTTTGAACAATTTCAACACCATCTTCGATTTTAGAAGAACCAAACCAACCCCAATCATTTTGAGCGTCTGGATTATTTCCAATCTCTCCCATTGTTCCTGTTAATGCAACCACAAGAGATCTGATATTATCAGTAACTTTTTTCATGGAATCTGCTCCTAGGGATTCATAACCTACGATTTTTCCATTTTGATAAATTGGAATCTTAAGATCTGCAAAAGCCTGAACTCCTTTGGCTATTTCAGAAATAGCGCTTCCCATACCTTGAACAGCTCCAATACCATCTGTTACTGGATTTCCTCCACCGCCAAAAATCATTTGCGTAAAGCTCTTCTGTCCTCCAGGATACTGAAGTCCTATTTCGCCAAATACGGTACTTAACGAATCTACAATTAATTTGATGTTATCATTAACTTTTCCAAAAGTATCTGAATTTAAACTTTGATAACCTATAACTTTAGTTCCTTTATAAATCGGGAACTTTAAGTCAGCCATTGATTGTACTCCACCAGCAATACTGGTTAAAACTTCTCCCATTCCCATAGTTGCGGCAATACCGTCAGCTACTGGAGATTGTTTTCCACTTCCAAAAACGCTAGAAAGGAAACCTGCTTTACCTCCAGGATATTTAACTCCTAATTCACCAAATGTTCTACTTAAAGAATCTACAATTAAATTAATATTAGTATTTAATTTTCCAAATGTATCGCTTCCCAGTGTATAATAACCTGTAATTTTGGTTCCTGTGTATATTGGGAACTTTAAGTCAGCCATGGATTGAACTCCATAAGCAATTCCTGATAGAGCGTCTCCCATTCCCATTGTTGCAGAGATACCATCAGCTAGAGCAGATTGTTTTCCTCCGCCAAAGATACTAGCAAATAAGCTTTTACGTCCTCCTGGATATTTAACTCCTAATTCAGCAAATGGTGTTGCGATTGACGTAATTAAGTTACCAATTTGAGTTGGTAACACAGCGTAGTCTATTTTTAAATCTTGAATCTTTTTAATACCGTGTGATATTGTAGCCATTGCTATTCCAGCCATAACCATAGCTGGCGCAGTAGCATACATTGATGCAATTGAAACGGGACTAAGAGTAAATGAATTAGCAATTGATAACATCATGTATTCCATATTACTCATCTTTCTTCCACCACCAAATCCCATAAATCCTTCAGTTACTTCTCCAGAATCTCCAAGCATTTTACTCATATCTGCGCTATTAAATAGTGCAGCCATTGCCGCTGCTCCAAGAGCAATTGCAACTAATGCTACTCCAGCAACAATCATTGCGCCTGCTCCAGCAAGAATAAATGGTGATGCTAATCCAGCAACTCCCATAACTAATCCTACTCCAGTAACTAATGCACCAATTTGAGCAATTGTAGTCCAACCTGATTCATCTGGTTTAACCGCTGCTGCAAATAGATTAACTGCTAATCCTAATAATATAATTGGGATTGCAGCAACTATCATTACGAGTGCTCCTTCAAATATTGTCACTGCTTGTTTACCAGCTAAATACATTACCAGTGCTACTCCGCCAACCATTGCTCCAATCATTAACAATGTACCCATCGGATCTCCAGTTGCTTGTAAAAACTGATCAACTAACATAACTGCGAATCCTAATAAAACTATTGCTCCAGCTGCAAACATTAATGCAATACTGGTAGTTCTTAATGATTTATCAACTCCTAATTTATCAAGCGCAAAAAACATTAAACCAATACCAAGAACTACTGCTCCAACTAGGAACAATGTTTGGATTGGGTTGTCCATTGCGTTTATAATAACTTCAAATAATAACAATCCTATTCCTAATGTTACAATTGCTAAAGAGGCAAACATTAATGCTTTACTAGTATCTTTCATGGATTTATCAATTCCCATCTTATCTAGCAAATAGAATACTCCTCCGATTGCTAACAATGAAATTACAATATATGGCAATGCCATTATACCAACTGGATAGAGAACTGATGCTAATACTAAAGCAACTCCAAGTATTAATATTGCCTTTCCAACTCCGCCCATTGCGATTAATGCCTCTTGTGTTTTTTTATCCGATAGTGGTTTTGCAGCAATTTGTAAAACTTTAGCTATAATGAATAATGCTAAACCAAATAAGGGTGCTGCAATTGCTCCTATTATCAAGAGCGGTGTTGCTAAGAACAAATATCCAGCAAATTTAAGAATTGCTGGTCCTATTTTTGAAATAGAATCAATTGTTAAAACTAGAGCATCTGCCTTTGCTTTAAATTCTTTACTAGAACCTTTCATAGATTCAATTGCGTTCACAATTGCTTCTAATCCTTTTCCAATTCCTTGTAATCCCTTGCCTCCTAAAACTTTAAGTGCTACTGCATTTCCAATTCCAGAACCACCTGCAGCTCCTCCACCTCCACCTTTACCGGCTTTGGTATTTGCTGCGATTTCTTTTAATAATTTTAACTCATCTAGTCTTTGTTTAAATTGAAGAAGGTTGGATGCCTGACCGCCGGTGCTAATCGATTTTGCAGTATTCGTTGCGATAGTTTTTAACAACTTTACCATCTCGTCAACTTTACCAAAAAACGCACCACCTGGAGAAACTGCTAATGCAGTAACTCCAGTTGAAGTGCTAATAAGTTGTAAATTGTCGACCGATAGTCGCTCAAAAGGACTTTTGAAAATACTCAAAATCTATACAGTATATTTTTTACTATATATCAAGATTAAAACTTAGGAGTCTTGAATGAAGGTGTTTTAAATGATGGAGTTTTCATACTTGGCATTTTTTGTTTTGCCATTTTTTGAGGATCTCCATATTGCTGCATTGCTGCACTTTCTTCACCTTTTTGTCCGTCGTTCTGTTTCTTAATATATTCTGCGAGGTCTTTTACTATGTACCAATATTCGTAATAGTCAAGCTTATCGATCTCAGATGGTTGTATATGCAGATGATACATGAGATAAAACTTCGTCTTAAAGAAGTTCTCCAGCGATATCTTGAACAACGAAAAGAGATTTGATCCCGTCGCGAAAGCCGATAGTTACGAGAACCTCCTCGTCTCCGAATGGTACCAGCATTTCTGGTTGTACTCCAATTCTCATTTTTTCAGCAAGTCTATATACTAATGAATATTTTTGTGTATTCCAACTATGGAAATCAACTTCTCCTTTAAAGATTTTCTCATCTGTAAAACCTCTCCAATCTAATGAGATATAAGGTAAGATTTGTAGGTAAGATTGATCCCACTGTTTTTTCTCAATTTGACGAACTTTAATGTAATTCGTAATGGCTTCCATAACTCCAATCGAAGGTGGACGCATCATAATTACACCAAAACTTTTTGTTCTAATAGCGAATGCTCTAGCTTCTTCGTCATAATATTTTTCAATTTCTTCAGTTACCTTAGACAATTGAAAATATTGTGCACTAATTTCAGCATCGAATTCTTCACCATCTTTAGTAGAGGCTTTTACCGTTAACTTAGATTCTGGTTCAGGGAATGTTAGATCTCTGATCGATAATAGAATATAAATTCTATCCTCTTCTAGAATATCTTTGTAAGATAATACTTTGGTACCAGAATTAAATCTTGTACAATTTTTTACAATGTGATTTAATTTGTCTTCAATGTCTAACAAGTTACCTTCATCAATAGTTGAAAAATGTCTAACTTCAGAAACTTGTGCAGGTCTAATTGCTAATTTAGAACCAACTGGATAAAATCTACCACCTGACGGTAATGTAGAAATATCAACATTGTGGAAACCTAAATGCATGTCTGGATCTAATGCCTTTTGAGTTGCATAGCGGTCCATGTTTACTTTTCCTAGGTCAAGTCTTTCTTCATGGTTTTCTTTTTCTTCTACCATTTTACGGTATTGTTCTTCCGAATTTTGTTCGTTGTCTTGGTTTTTGTTGCTCATATTACTTTGATTTTAAGTGTTTAATTTTTGTTTTGTCCCATTCTTTTACAAGATCGGGTCTTCTTTCGATTTCAAGTCTTATTAAATGTCTGATAAATGCGGAAATTGATATTGGTCTTTGGTCATTTTCGATCGCATCATTTAGAATAATGATATTAAGCTCTTGAACCTCCTCATCAGTTATTAAAACCTGAAGTTTTTTAGTTAGTTTATGTGACATAGATTATTTTAATAACATATTATATATTTGGTTCAAAAAGAAAGGATGGCTTGCACCATCCCTTCGGTGTTGTAAATTATGCTAATACTTCTTTAAAAGTATCGCATCTGAATCCTACTTCTAATGCTGCAGGATCTCCTGATTCATAACTTAATTCGTTAGTGAATGGTAGACCTGATTTAATGAAGCAATCTTCTAAAGTAATTGTTCTGTAAATATCTCCAGCTCTATTGAACTGAACGATAACTAGAGTTCCAGTGTAGTCTTTCTTAAGACCCATAATACCGTTTTGAGGATCGTAAGCTAAGTTATACCATTCTCTCATGGTTTTGTAAAGGTATGCTTGATTAGAATCATTTAAGTTCAAAGAGAAGTTAATTGTAATGTCCAATGAAGTACTGTCTGGCATACCAGCATAAGAACGGGTTGCGAACTTATATTTTTGTGTTACTTCTGCAACTTCTTTATATAGATCCAATCCACCGATACTGTTTACGTGTTGTAACAGCAACGGAGCACCTTTTACACCAGATGGAGGAATTATGGTAACTTCGAAGAGGTTAGCCTGTACTGGTTCCCATTGTGAACCTTTTCTACTTGTCTGGTCTTGTGAATAATGTGGTAGTGCCATCTTGTTCTTTATTGTTTTTTTATATATTCTAATTTTTAGCTAAAGTTTCCAGTAGAGATTTCGCCAGTGTTTAATACTGTAGTTCTGTGAACAACGATTTCTAATCCTTTTACTGGTTCAACAAAAGTATCTAGGATACCGATGTTGTTATCAATAACTTCGTTTGTGTTATTTGTTTGATCGATAACGTTTTTAAAGTCATAAACTCCTTGGTCAGCTTTAACTGATTCCATAAAGGCATCTGCTAAAGTTTTAATTTCAAGTCTTGTTTGTGCTGTATTAAATTCGAATACGTAACCTTTAAGAATGTTAGCCATTCCTTCTTGGATGTAAATCAATACTTCTCTTACGTGAGCAGATGAAAGTGCAGATTTAACTGATTGTTGACCAGTTTTATTTCCAAGAACTGTTAAACCAACTCCTCTTTGGAAAACGATTGGGTTAATACCAAATGGTTCAAGAACATCTCTGTCCGTTTTATCAAATGCGTATTCAACTCCAACAACTCCAGTTCCAGAGATAACTCCTCTTCTAGATCCAGCAACGATTGACCAAGGTAAAGCAGTTGAGTATTTATCAATGTAATTGTTAGATACGTAAGCTGCTGGTGGTACAACGATGTCTTTACCATTTTCTCTGATTGTTAAACCAGGTCCGTAGTAGAATGCATAATTTGCTCCATCATTAATAGAAGGTAATGTATAGAATGCAGTAGGATTCTTATCTAAGTTTCCTCCGTCTTTTAAGTAAATTGTATCGAATGATCCGTTCTCATCTGTGAAAGATGGATTAGTTGATTTTTTGAAATCAGCTATAGTTGGTGCGTTTAAGATAGCGGATACGTTTTGTCTTTGGTGTGCTAAGAAAGAAAGTTCTTTCTTGTTTTGTAAACCTTCAACAGTATCATATGAACCGAATGTATCAACAACATATCTGTAAAGAATTAAATCTTTGTCAGCTAGAGCGTTGAATAAGTTAGTTCCACTTAATGCAGTAAGAGCATTTGTGATTGATTTATCTCCAATTGTTGCTTTACCTAAAATAAATGGTTTGTAAACGCTAGTAGCTTCTTCGAAAGAAACAACATATTGTCCGCCCCAAGTGTTTGATAGGTTAGCATCAGTTGTAATTGTTACTACTGTGTTTAAACCAACAACTGCTTTAGATACTGATTTGATTTTAGCAAGTCTTCCAGCTATTGCAGAAGGAACGTATTGTCCTTTCTTAAGAGTTACAGTAGAAATTGCTGCAGCATAAGTGATGGTGAAAATACCAGCTCCTAAGTTTGCGTAAGTTCCAGATACTGAACCGTTTCCAGCAAGATTGGTTTCGCTTAAAGCGTAATCAACAACTCTAGAGTTTGTGATTGTGAATTTTTTAAATGAAGCAACTCCGTTTAATGTAGATGAAATAGCTCCTTCACAAGTAACTGTTGTTACTGTGTTAGTATTTACTCCATTTCCAGCTACAACAACTACTGATGTTACTTCAACGTATTCTACTGTTCCGTTAGGTCCAAGAGTTGCAGACTTTAAAAAGTCTCCAACTGAAATTGATGCTGAAATATCATGAGGTGCTGTTAATGTAGAACCAGAAACTGTAGTTGTTGCTGCTCCAGCAAATACTAATGCACCATTTAAAGTAATGGTTGTTCCAGCTGAAGGATTTAATGTTTGATCGATAATGTATGAAAGTACTTCATAGTTTTGATCTGCATCAAATGTATGTCCAACTAAATCAACGTTAGTTCCAGTTTCTTCTTGTACGTTATTTTCATCGATTGCACAGAATAAACCAGTTCTTCTAGCTTCTGAGTTAATCATTGTTTCAACATAAAGGTTTCTTCCTTCCAAATCTTTAAAGTTAGGAATTAATGAACCTGTGTAAGAAGCAATTAAAGATACTTGTCTTAGGTTAGAAAATGCATCTAATTGAGTTTTAATTAAACCTTGAGCTGTAAAGTAATCTTTGTAAACTGGATCAGTTACTAAAGTAGCTGGATCGAATTCTCCTTTGAAAACAAAAACGTCTACCATGAAATCTGACAAATAATCTTTGTCGTTTAAGAATGCAGGTACATTACCTTCTCCGTACCACTCTCTAGCAGTAACGTCGAATGATGCAACATCTTGCGCTTTTCTTACGATAACAGTAATAGGCTCTTGCTTAATGTTAATTAAATTTAATAATCTGTTGTTGTCAGTACCAATAGTATCGATTACTGCCTCATCTGATGGAAACCAGAATTTGTCAGTGTTAAAGAATTTTGTGTACTCGTCAGTTCCTGAATCAGAAACTGCAGTTACGCTAGAACCATTTGTAGATGGTGAAGCGAAGTTAATAGTGTCTCCAGAGTCAAATGACGCTAGGTTTAATGCTAGGATAGGACCTCTTGTAAGAGTAGTAAGTGCTGATCTATGGAAGAACATTCCTTTTTTCTCTAGGTTTCTATCAATACCTCCGAAGATTGTATTAAAATCTTCAACGGTTTGAATAAAAACAGGAGTATTGTATGGACCTTTTTTAGAATGACCAACTACCAATCTGATAGTCTCTGTAGCAAAGTTAGTAGTTTGTGATTTATCGAATTCTAAACGATAAACACCTGAACTCTTGAATTGCAATAATTGAGGACTTAATGCCATGTTATTATAATGTTTTTTTCTTTATGTATATATCTGCTTCTATTTCTGATTTTATCTAAGTAAGCAAATCGTAGATGTCAAATTGTAGGTCTCCAGAAGAATCGTTGTCTTTATACAACACTTCTTCCATATAATCGTGAAGATCCTCATCAATAATATCTAACATTTCCTCGACAAAATCAGCATAGTCTGTAGTTCCAAAAAATTCAGTAGCGATAATGGATGACATAATTAAATCGTCGTGTCCCATTTGCGCTGAGTAGTTTCCGTTCTTGTTAACTCCAAATAGGGAGGCTTCATTCACAGTTTCTACTTCATTAATATTTATCCTATTCTCTTCGATTAATTTTTTAAAGTTTTGACAAAATATGGCTTTATTATCAGCCCTTAGTCTAAGACCTGGTTTTACTCCTTTCGAATCATGTCGATGTTTAAAACGAAGAATCATATCCTCATCGAAATCGTTGCGTTGAGGAAACACCGTTTGTAGGTATTTTAATAGAATTGTACCGTATGTATTAAATTCAATTAGCATTTTAACGTTCTCAGAATTAAAAACGTCAACTGCCAATGTATATAATACTTTAGCAAAATCTTCGATAGGATGCTCGTTGCTCTTAAAAACTGCAACTTGATCTAATTTAAAGAAATCATACATCGCTCCAGGATTTGGAGTATCTTCTATTTCTTTTCTAGATTTTGCACTAACTTCAAAAATATTAACTACTGAGTAATCTCCACCTGAACCTTCTGCAATATCTACCGTAAATAACCAATATTTACCTTCTTCTTTTGCAGTTTCAATGTCAAATTTAGGATTAAATCCTAAGAATCCTTTAACGTCAACGTGGATATTTTCAAACTCTTCTAGGTCTTCATATTTAAATTTGCTGGAATGTTTTCTTAATTTACCAAGAGATCCTGGTGAAAGTAAAAGAGAAGATGAACTAATAAATTCATTACCATATTGTCGGTTAAACGCTTCTTCTGAACCTAGGTTTCCTAATTCTCTTTGGTACCATGCATCATCTCTTTCAGGATGTTGCCACCAGTCAATTCGCAGTGGAGTGTAAGCATTCTTACCATCGACTGCAGCTGCCCAAATTTCATAAAATTTATTAAATCCGTTTGGTGTTGATGTGATATTAATCCTTGAAATATTCGAAGATGATAGAGTAGGATAAACGTTTTCATAGAATACATCTACGATATTTGGATGGATATGCGCAAACTCATCTAAGTACAAATTATGAATGGTAAAACCAATACCGGCTTTTGCAGTAGTTGATTGTCCTACTAATCTGCAACCATTATCACAACGAACGTTCATTACGTCATATTTTAAAATACCAGGCTTCATAAAGAAGGGTAAGTGTTCTAATACAACTTTTGCCTTATCAATAATTTCTTTGGTAGATTCTCCCTTATTTGCTAGAAGCAGAGTATTCTTATCAACATTAAAACAAATGAACCACGCGTTAAAAATTGATGCGGTTACGGTTTTACCCATTTGTCGAGATGCTAATACTATATTAAATCTCTCATGTTGTAGATTTAACAACATTTTTTTCTGGTATTCGCGAAGTTTTACTCTACGAACTCCCTCATCGGTCATTACAACCGCGTATTTCTCTGCAAAATAAACTATATCATTCGCGCATTTTGCAATTTCTACTATCTCGTCATCAGTGTACTCAAATACAACATTACCTTTTTTAAGGTGTTGTTTTCCTTCATAAAAAGGCATTGCAACTGATGGGCGGTATCCCTTGTCTAAGGCTATGATTAAATCATTAATTGCCTTAGTTGACCATACGATCTTATTAGATATCGTTTCGTCAGCGTCTTTTGGGATCCAAATATTACTTTCACTCATTTGGTTCTGGTTCTATTTCAACAATATCTGATTCGTCCACTTGTTCGACGTTTTGATTAAGACCCATTTGAATCATTCTCATTAAATCTTTCGAACCTCTGTGGATATTAGGATCTTTACTATCTCCTCCAGATTCTTCAATCTGTGCAGTATTAGTTTTCTTACGATATATTTCAATATCTCTGGCAATTCTTTTATTCGACTCTTCAGTTGCCATCAAGTACATTGTTTGAGATTTAATAATATCTAACATTGATTTTTGTAGCGTGGCTAATACCTCGAACATCCTAGGGGATAATTCTCCATCTTCAATAGTTTCTAACAGTAATGTAAGTGCTCTTTCACCGGCATTAAGCTGATAAACAAGGGATGACATCGTCATTTCGTCCATCTTCTTTTTTGCCATTACGTATTCGTCATTCTCAATAATATCTGCATCGAGATAGAATTTCATTAATGCCGTAATAGTTTTCTTAGCTTGCGCTTCAGCACCAGTCTTTAAAGTTGCATAAGAAACTGCTGGTGTTTTTAGAACAAGAGATTTTGAAGGTAGTACCGGGTCGGTTTCGACTAGATCTGTTAAGGATTCTTCATCGCTAATCAACCACTCTAATTCTTTACGAATATCTTCAGCCTGATCTCGGATCGGCCGATTTTTATCTTTTTCTTCTGACATAATATAATATTATTTATAGACTATGTATCTCAATAAATTATCGAGCGTTTCTGAACTTCTGGAATCCTAATGAAGGTAGTGCATTGTCTATAATAATTGCGAGTTGATTATCTCGAACAACATATTGGTTTAATATGTTGCTGTGTTGTTCAGCCTCGACGGGTGTATTAAATAATCTAATATTTGTTAATTTAAGTTTTCCTCCTTTAAGTTGGTAAGATGCAGCTGGTTCATCCCAAGAAATATTAAGTACTTGGTTTTTAGTTTCTGTAAACATCTGTGTTAAATCATTGGTTCCAGATTGTGGAAATCCAGCATTAGAAGTTGGACTTAATGCATATATCGATAAGGATAATTGATTAAATTCTGTATTTGCGTTTAATACCATCGCATACCATCTGTCACTTCCCATAATAATGTTATGTGTAAATGTGTATGTGTTACTATTTACGTACACTTTAATAGAGGTTCCAGAAGCTGTAATTTTTAAACCTTTATTAATAGCAGATGTTCCAAACACCCAATACTCAGCAGTTGTTCCAAATCCGGCCTGTGGTGAAAACCAACAAGTAAATGCAAGATTGTCATTTGATTTTACTGGAGCAACATATTCAACCGCTGGAAAATTAAGAGGTACATTAGTTAAATCGTATGCATTCTTTGAAACAACAGTCCATCTATTTTTAATATCATAGTCTTCGATTTTTAAATTAGTTGATAAAAAGTTTCTAATACCATCTCTATATGAGGTTGAAACAGTTTGGTATTGTTCTGGTTTTAGATTCTTAGCGTATTCGTCCCTGATTTCTGCTCCAAATACCTCATCAACGTCTGTAACTAATGAATCTGTTAAACTTTCATAATTATTTTTAAGAACTGCATTATCATTTTGATATTTAGTCAACATGATTTTCCAGTATGTAATAGCTTCGTTGAAACGATCTCCTAGAGCAACAGAATTAATAGTGTACATCTTATTAATAATCGGTATGTACATATAATCATGATTTCTAGGTCTAGTGCCTTGTCCAAATACTCTTTGGAATTCTTGTTGAGTGATATGGATTTCAAAATCTTCAAATTCCATACCGAACATATCATAATTCACAGTTGATTCTTGAGGGAATTCATTATCTGGAACTAATATTTTAACAATATCTTGGTCGACAACGTTATGTAATGAATATTCCATTAAGATAACGTCTTTTGTTCTTTTATCTGGTTCAGTTCTAAAGTATGTTACTTCATGACCGAATATATTTTTAACAATGTTTGTTAGTTGAATATAAGTCTGCTGAGATCTGAATTGTTTATAAGGCTGAAATAGAGATGGAGTATCGCATACCATTTCGATTGTCGCACAACCAGAATAGGCAAATGGATCGGTACATGTTACACAAAAATTAGGACATGATTCGATAATTCCAGCTACTGTTTCAACGGTAAGAGTTGTTGAAATAAATGTTATAGTACTTCCTGGTATAATTGCAGAAACTTCTGCACCAAAATCAAATAATACATCTTCTCCTGAATTCCATAAATAGGATTTAATATCTCCTGGAACGGTTCCTATATTCAATGGTGAGAATTCGCTAAAAACTTTACCACCATCTGTCGAAAGTCTGAATGTATATTCAAATTGATTATTAGAATCAGTAGGTCGGTAGAAAGTAAGTCCACTTCCTGTAAAATTAACAGGTGCTGTTAATACCAGTGTTGTGTTGTTAACAACCGAAGCAATAGTTAAAGTTCTGTTACCTACGATTATTCTATTTGTGTTTAAAAATAAACGATTAAAATCGGTTCCAACTCCATTTACAATGGTTGAACCACTAACAAAACTTGCGGTACCTGCTGTCGAAACATCAGTTACTCCAGCAAGTACTTCCCAACTTAAAACCTTTTTAAGATTGAGGTATGGTGTTGTGATGGATGCTATAAGAAAATCGCCGTATGCTGAGGCTATACTACCTGTTACCATTTATTGTAAGATACTTTTCTTTATATATTCTCAGTAATCGGTGACCAGTAGAACTTCAGGATTATCTCCTGCTATTTTAGGGTCTCCCATCATGTCGAGCATAATAGAAATTGTATCAATTACATCTAAATCGTTATCTCCTAGATCCCTGATGGTTCCTTTATCGGCTTTGGTAAGCCATTCGTCTAGGCGGTCTAATAAGTCATTAAGTTTTAATCTTCGGTATGGAATTCCTTCTTCTAGAATTTTCTGCGAATGTAGAACCTTATTAAAAATAATCAGTTCGTCTGCATCAAAAACTTCAAATGTTTTTAGGGTCATGTGAAGAATTTTATACCCAAATTTAATTGTCTGTAATCCGGCTGGATCAGTAACTATCCTAGAGTAACTTGAATTTTTATTTAATGATAATTTTATCCATCTCAAATGTTTCATTTCTTTGAGCATGTTAATCATAAAAAAGATGGAATTAACTTCCTTGTGTAGAACTTCAGAACCTACTGAATTAAATAAATTTATCTCATCTAGAAACTGACTGTATATAAAATTCTCAAGTTGTTCTTTAGTAACAATTACCGAAGAATCGTTTGGCCTTAAATACTCTACACTGTTTTTAATACCAGTCCAAACTCTGTTATCATTGTAGTTGTATTTGTATAATACAATGTCAACAACGTCGGTTGTATCGTATAGCGAGAAGTTATCCTTCATTAGTAAACTTTTATATTTTCGTCGAGTGTTTTTAACTCGGCTAAGGTTTCTTTCTTAAAAAACTTCATAACTTCGCTAAATTCTCTTTTGCCAATTTCGTTCTTTTTAAGATAAAAGTCTATTGCTTCTTGACTAGGTATGTATTCTTTTTTATCAGCTTTGTCCGCTTCAACTTTTTTGGTTTTTGTATAAAACCAAGCTGGAACTGATGTGAATCTTTGAGCAACCATACCCCAACTTTCAACAACAGCATAACCATTGATGCCATTAATGTTAAAAGCCTGCGCATTCGCAGGAAACTTAATTGAAAAGAAGCGATTAATCATAAAATGATGGCGCTTCTTAGTATGGTCTTTAATATCTTTAAAGTCTTTTGGCTTTGTAAACATAATTTTTACAAAGTCAAATAATTTTGTTTCGTCTAACATAGTTTGTTATTTTAATTAATCCATCCACTTACCATGCTTGCGCAAATGCCAAAATCTGTGTTTTAATACTGCGACAACGATACCAAATAGAGTATCTGCTTCATATACACCTTCTTTTACTATTAGTTTCATTTTACCCAATCATTATATGCGTCTATGTACGCTTGTTCTATTGAAAGACTGGGGTCTTGGGCAATATAACTTTCAGCAAATACTTTTACTTCCCATTCAAGACCCCATTCTTTTGCTTCTTGTAAGATTTCTTCTACTATTTCTGGCATTAAAATAAATTGTTTATAGTTGTAGAGGAATTGTTGCTTTTTGTTTCACTTTCATCGAGTCCAGAAAATGCATCAAAATCAACTGGTGTCGAGTTAGCAATTTTTAACCAACTAGAGCCTTCGAGAATCTTTTCCATTTGAGATAGATTCATAATCATTGGCTCAACATTTTTATCACGTTCAATTACTTTAGTAATTTCTTGTTGAATAGGTTCTGGTATTGTATTGTAGTGAAGCAGCATTAAGTCTAGATTTTGATTAAATCTATTCAATATGCTTGCTTGAGTGTCATGACCAACGATGCGGTAAATCAGGTTGACAATCTTATCAACTTGTGTTTTGTTAAACATATGATCGATAACAAATTCACCTTCTTCTTTGTTGTATTGTTCTAAGATGCCTTGTGCCTGCTTATCAGTAATTGAGAATGTGCGCATTTTACCAGTTTTCATAGGTTTTTGGTACGTAACAACTGATTTAATATTATCGGACTTATCACCAATTAGAATCTTTTGGAAAACAAAGCTATCACAATTCATTTCTTCGATTTCAATAGAATTCTTTTTGATCCATTCAATCATTTGACCTTTTACTCTGTCAGCTTCATGAGATGGAGAATCCATATTAAATAACAAGTCTTCATCAGATATATCAATAGAATTGTCGCTAGCGATAATATCATTGAATCCTTCGAACGCAATTAGTTTTCTTTTAGTGTTATAATACCATAGAGAATATCCATCAGTTGCTTTTGAGTAGTCAACTAATTGAATCATATCACGGTCACCAGTCCATATAATACAATTTTTACCTTGTGTATTTAAGTAGGTTGACCATGCAAAAAGAATATCATCTGCTTCTGCACCTTTGACTTGGTTTACAATAACTCCTTTTTTAGCAAGGATGTTTCTGAACTCTTCATATACTTCATACACAGCTGTCCAATCGACTGAACTATCTTGAGTTCTAGTACCTTTGTACTGCGCTTCTGGAAATAAGTCTTTACGCCATGATTTTGAATCGACAGCAAAGACAATTTGATTAACAAATGGAGCCATTTTCCTGACTTCAGATGCAAAATCGATTGAGAGTTTTCTTATAAATTGACCTTTACTATTGTCATCGCCAAGTAATGCACCTGATTTTGGTCTTGGAAGGACGAATAGTCTGCTGTGAATAAAATAGTTTCCATCTATTAGCAGTGTGTGATTACCTAGTTTCATATCTTTTATCTTTTATTATATGTAAATATAAACAATTTTCTTGACATAAAAAAATATTTATACAATTATTTTTAAACTTATTTCAACGGAACGATTCTCGTTTAAGAATCTTCTACGTTCTACTTCCCATTCCATTAATCCTGGATTTGAATATGATTGAGAATCAATTGGTTGTCTTGGGTCTACTAATTCAAATTTAAACATACCATCTTTTAACAACTGCTTTGCAATTTCAATCGCCATTTGCTCTTTAGCATAGTCTATGATATTCGCCTGATGATCAGTTTCTAGTGATTCGAACGTAAGTTGCTTTTTTGACTGGTATAACATTATGATCTGATTATGGTTTGTAGTTTATAAACACAGCTTAACATTGTAATAATCGGGTCAATAACGTGAACTCTTTGAGCCTGGTGTTCGGCGACTGCAATTGCTACTTGTGGAATATGTTTAATTGAATTTGGTTTCTCAGCTTGAATATACTCGATGAAATCATTTCCTAAAGATTGTAAAACATCGTCAACTCGATTTGAATAATCACTAACAAGTTGTTTGTAATTTTTAGCAGGATCTGTTTCATTGAAGATTAATTCGAACACATCTTTATAAACTGAGTTAAATTTCTTGACATCATCAATTGAAATATTCTGCGTGCCTTGAGTTTTATATCCTTGTAATTTATTCAGAGTACTTCTTAGATCTGGAAAATTACGTTTAACAAATTCAACCAAGGCTGGTTTATCAATTGTCATACCTTCTTTTCCACAAATATCATAAACTCTCTTAATGTATTTCTTAGTCAATTCAGTTTCTTCTGCCTTGTCAAAGTCAAAGTTAATAACTTCGAAGCGAGAAAGGATTGGATCTGGGATTTTATTGACATAATTACAAGTTGCAATAAAACGAGAGTTACTTGCGAATTGCTCCATAGTAGCACGTAAGGCTTTAAAGAACTGATCTGATACACCATCAACCTCATCTAATATAACTACTTTGAATTTTCCTTGGTCATCTAGAATTGACATGGTAGAACAGAAATCAGTAATTCTGGTTCTAATAACTTCTACCGAAGTATCAGTTGACGCATTAATATAAATGTAGGGTAGACCGAATTGGTTAACAATTGCTTTAGCAGTTGAAGTTTTTCCAGTTCCTGGACTTCCAGCTAATAACATGTTCTGCGTTATGCCATCCTTGAATTTAGCCATTACTCTGTCTGGTAGGATTAATTCCGATAAGTTTTTCGGACGATATTTCTCTGTAAAAAGGGAGTGAACCATAGATTTATTTTTGACAATTTATTTCTATTGTTATATCATAGAACTAAGTTTAGTTTCAAGAATAAATAATTATATGTCATTTAGAAAAAAGTACCCTACGATTGCCAGAACAGGTGGACCCTTTCCATCAAATCGATATGGAATCATACTTAAGAATCTTTCGAGACTTCAAAGAAGATTCTTAGCCAACCATCCTATTATTAAGGACAGGGTGCAGGACGACCAATTTGCGGCAATAATTCTTGAGCTGACAAACTATTCGGTACAACCTTTCAAGTTTAAAGATCGGTTATATTACGACTGGTCAACGGGAAGCATCGTAGAGAAATCAGAACTTATAAACAATTACAACTCAATCCCTTGGGTTTGTTGCGTCAGCGGTAAGCCTATCACTTCCCGCACAGATGACTTCAGCTTAGAAAACTTTGTCCATCCAGAGTACCATGACATTTTAAAGGCTCCAATGGTCGATAGCCGAATTCTTAAATCATCAGTTGAGTTCCGCAAATATGTAAAAAAGCTCTTGATGAATGAACAACAAGAGCTTTTAAGATTAGCTAAAAAGAATTCTAAAGTTAATTAACCAAGTAATTGTCTGAATTTATCAGCAACACTGATGTTAGTATATTTAGATTCGTTTAATGATTTATTTGCTTTAGCTTTAGCAATTTCATTTTGATATTTTCTAGCAAGAACTGAATTATTTTCTAACTGCCAATCTAATTTAGATTCGATTTCAGCCGCCATTTCATTTAAACCTAATTCAGTTGCATCGATAACTAGGGATTCTTTTGTAGATTTCTTCTTTTTATCTTCTTTCTTTGGTTCATCTTTCTTAGGCTCTGCTTTTGGTTCAGCTTTCTTTGGCTCTGCTTTTGGTTCAGCTTTTGGCTCTGCTTTCTTAGGCTCAGCTTTTGGTTCAGCTTTTGGCTCTGCTTTTGGTTC